>JAEEGH010010598.1_pt1 | contig 21099 bp, 14 predicted proteins | sample 9134181 | NCBI WGS metagenome assembly JAEEGH01 (sample SAMN16246544, study PRJNA631951) | gut metagenome | biome: gut microbiome; feature: rumen; material: DP-attached | host: Bos | place: Iran: Karaj | collected 2018-10
TGAAGCACTATCGTGAGAAGGTGGAAATCAAATACCAGCCCGACTTCTTCAATGTCATCGACCACGACTACGGCGGTGACTATCAGAAGTTCGTGGACCGGATATACAAGAAGTCGAAGTTGATGACGCACGACAAGAAAATCTACGTGAACAAGAAGAGTTATCAGCGTGATCCGGGTGTGGTCTATGGCGAGAGTCTGATCTCTGTACAGGCCGACATTCGTGCTGACTTGGAAGCTACGTACGACAGCATCGACGTGTTGGAGCGTTATCTCTGTGCCGCCAAGCTGCGTATGGAGGAGGATATGCCCAACTACAGCGATGCGAACTTCACGATGCGACTGAGCTATGGACAGGTAGGTGAGTATCTGCTCGACGGCAAACCCTCAGGCTACTATACCGAGGCCAGCAGCATCGTGGAGAAGATGAATCGCGGAGAACAGGGCGTCATCGACTACGAGGCAGAACCCATTATGAAGGAATTGCTGTCTGTGAGTGACTTCGGCAAGTACACCGACAAGACCACAGGCAAATTGCACCTCTGCTTCCTGTCGAATAATGACATCACGGGCGGTAACAGCGGTTCGCCGATGTTCAACGGTAAGGGTGAACTTATCGGTCTCGCCTTCGATGGTAACTGGGACTCGCTGTCGTCAGATATCTTCTTCGACTCTCAGCTGGCCCGTTGCATCGGTGTTGATATCCGCTATGTGCTCTATATGATGGAGAAATGGGGCAAGGCTGACCGTCTGCTTCAAGAGATTAATGCCAAATAACGACTATTTCCTGAATTTATGCTCAAAAAGTTTGGTACTTTCAATAATTTGTCTTATCTTTGCAGTGTTATATCGATAAAGAATAACTAATCCTATATTATTAACTCTTTAAAACAAAACGCTTATGAAAAAGATTTTATTGTTAGCAGTCGTGTTGTTCGCAAGCTTGAATGCAAGTGCACAGTTCTATGTTGGAGGATCCGTAGGATTCGGTAGTGTGAAGCCCGTTGGTGGCGAGGACTCAGAGTTTGTCTTTAAGATCTTGCCTGAGTTCGGTTATAACCTGAATGACAAGTGGGCTATCGGTGCAGTTTTAGGCTATCAGAAAGGAATGCCATTCTCCGGTATGAATATTGGCACTGGTAATGACAACGTAACCGATGGCGTAAACAATTTGGCTACCCAGGCTGGTTTTTCAAAGGTGGAGACATTCACTATTTCACCATACGCCAGATATACCGCTATTGAGTGGGACTCGGTGAACCTATTTTTTGACGGAGGTATTACTTTTGGCAGTGTCAAAGATAATGGAACATATTTCTCCTTGGGCGTTCGTCCGGGTTTGGCTGTTAAACTTTGCGATGAGATCAGCTTCGTGGCTCACCTTGGATTCTTAGGTTTCGAGAACTTCAGTCCGAAGGGTGGTGGCAAGAGTGGCACCAGTTTTGGACTTGAGTTTGCAAACAACTGCTCATTCGGTGTTTACTTCAATTTCTAAAGTTTAGTCCTTTATAATAAAAGCAGCCTCACACTGATAACCGAGTGTGAGGCTGAATTTTATTTCTTCTTTTTCCGGGGTTTGCGCATCGCCCAGCCTTCTTCGGAGAAATCAGGCTCGGGACCTTTCAGGTCACGAGGGACTTTATTCTTGCCTTGCAAGCGACCTTCGGTCGAGCGCATCAGACTGCGCCAGTCATCTTTCTTTTGGCGTTTCGGCATCTCCTCCTTCTGACGCTTGGGCTGACTGTCACGTCTGCTGCGCTTCTCACGTGTTGAGGGGGCTGCCGTTTCCCTTAGATTCTTGCCGCCTTCGTCTGCATCGTTACAACGAACGGTGCGGCCTTTATAGCGGATGCCCGTCAGCTGGATCATCACCTTCTTGGCATCCTTCTCAGGCACCTCAAAGTAGGAGATGGTGTCGAGCAGGTCGATATGACCTACCTCCTGTCGGCCGCCCACGAAACGGTTCAGCGTCTGCATCAGTTCCCCAGGATAGAATCCGTCGCGCTTGCCGAGATTGATAAACAGCCGCCGATAACCCTTCTGGGCTTTGTTCTGCAGCTTCTGCTTGTCGGATTGGAATCCGGAAGATCCGGGTTTACCGGACTTTTCCGGAAGAACCGGCTCGATTTCCGGGGCATCGGCATAATAGGCGAGAAACTTGCCGAACTCCAAGGAGACGATCTTCTTGATGAGTTCATCCTTGTCGATATACTCGAAGTAACGGTTGATGTCCTGCATAAAGGGAGCAATCTCCTCGTCGTCGACGTCGGTCTTCACGATCTGGTCCATCACTTTATAGAGCTGTTTCTTGCAGATTTCCTCTGCCGAAGGGATCTCCGCCTTTACGAACTCCTTACCGATTTCTTTCTCGATGTTGCGAATCTTATGCTTCTCGCGACTGTGGATGATGGAGATCGAGGTGCCTTTCTTGCCGGCACGACCCGTACGGCCTGAGCGGTGGGTATAGTTCTCGATATCATCGGGCAGTCCGAAGTTGATGACGTGTGTCAGATCATCTACATCCAAACCGCGTGCTGCCACATCCGTCGCCACCAACAACTGTGTCAGATGATTGCGGAACTTCTGCATCGTCAGGTCGCGCTGTTGCTGAGAGAGATCGCCGTGCAACGACTCGGCGTTATAGCCGTCCTTAATGAGTTTGTCGGCAATCTCCTGCGTCTCGATCTTCGTACGGCAGAAGATGATGGCGAAGATGCGGGGATAGTAGTCCACGATACGCTTCAGGGCGAGATACTTGTCCTTGGCGTTCACCAGATAATAGATATGGTTCACGTTCTCTGCCCCCTCGTTGCGAGAGCCTACCACGATCTCCTTATAGTCGTGAAGGTATGTCTGTGCCACGCGCTCCACCTCCTTACTCATCGTGGCGGAGAACATCAGCGTGTGATGGTCTGCGGATAGTGACTCAAAGATTTCGTTGATACTATCGGAGAAGCCCATGTTCAGCATCTCGTCGGCCTCGTCAAGCACGATGTTCGTCACCTCTTCGAGATGAGCCTTGCCGCGATGCATCAGGTCCACCAGACGACCAGGTGTGGCGACGATGATCTGCACACCCTGTTTCAAGGCCCGCACCTGCGATTCGATGGCAGCACCGCCATATACAGCCTCCACATGTATCCCGTCCATATATTTGGAGAAGTCGCGGAGGTCGTCGGTAATCTGCAGACACAGCTCCCTCGTCGGCGAGAGTACCAGCGCCTGCGTCTCACGTCTCGACGTGTCTATCCGTTCCAGCAGGGGGATGCCAAAGGCCGCCGTCTTGCCCGTACCTGTCTGTGCGAGGGCGATGATATCGTTCTCATTCCCCAACAGATAGGGAATCACCTCCTCCTGCACAGGCATCGGCTGCACAAATCCCAACTCCTCGATGGCCTTGCGGATAGCCGCATTGACGCCTAATTCCTCAAAAGTCCTCACTTTTACTCTTTTACCTTTTTACTCTTTTACCTTTTTACCTTTAACGGACTACTTCCGTGAATTCCGGCTTCGCACCCTCTGCCTTGCTAACGGTGACGTAGATGGTAGAAGTGCTCTCCTCGCCGTTCATGCCTTTACCCTTCACGATGAACTTGTAGTCGTTGCTGTCGTCAGTGGTGCGTTTGCCAACGGTCTCAGGTGTGCCGAGAGGGAATTGATAGTCAGAGCAGGCAGCGTCGAAGATGGCCTTGTCTTCCTCTGTCACAGGTTCCTGTGCGGAATAGTCAGGCAGCGGTGTGACCTCTCCCTCCTTATAGCCGTTCTCCTTCAGGAAACGGTCGAGTTCCTTCTCTGCGGCAGCCACTCTGGCCGTACGCACACCATAGCCCTTCTTAATCGTGGCCTGGGGGAGTGCCTTCATGAGCGCATCCGTAGAGGTGTTCAGTCCGCCGCTGCCGAAAGTGCAGAAAGGCACAATAGTCTTGCCTGCGAAGTCCTGCTCCTTGACGAGTGTTGCGATAGGCATCGCGTAAGTACCAAACCAGATGGGATAGCCGAGGAAGATGACATCATAGTCGGCAATGTTAGATTTGAGATCCTTCAGCGCAGGTGTCTGGCCACTTTCTCTCTCCTTGTTGCTACGCTCGATGGTTTTCTGGAAGTCGCCACTGTAAGGCTCTACAGCCTCGATGGCCTCGATGTCAGCACCCAGTTGTTTCTGCAACTCTTCTGCCACTGCCTTAGTGGCTCCGTTCTCTGAAAAATAAAGTACAAGCTGACGGTTGGTGTTCTCCGCCGCCTTCTGCTGTGTGCAAGCACTTGTCATACATGCCACCATTGCCATTGATAATAAAATTTTCTTCATATGTTTCTATTTTATAGGGTTTATTCTGAGTATTTCCTCATTTCGTTTGCAAAGATACGAATTATTTATTAACTTTGCAAGCAATTATGAAGATATGTGTGTTTTGTTCTGCAAATCAGCAGATTGATCCGGACTTCTTCGGCATGACCGAGGAGCTGGGAAGGTGGGCAGCCAGTAATGGGCATACCCTTGTGTATGGAGGTGTGAACCAGGGGCTGATGGAGACCCTTGGCAAGGCCGCGAAGGAGGCTGGCGGAAGGACCATCGGTATCATTCCTGTGATTGTCGAGAAGTCGGGAAGGACGAGTAACTATGTGGAGATTGAGATTCCCTGCGATAACCTGAGTGACCGCAAGCAGTTGATGATGGAACAGAGCGATGTGTTCATTGCCCTGCCTGGCGGTATAGGTACCGTCGATGAAATCTTCACGGTTGTGGCGTCTGCCACCATCGGCTATCATCAGAAGACCGTCATCCTATATAATATGAAGGGCTTTTGGGATTCGCTGATGGCCTTGCTTGATGATCTTCAGGCGAAGGGGATGGTTCGTGGGAATTGGCGGGATTATATCAAGATAGCCGATTCCATCGAGGAACTATCATCCTTGATAAATGAGATCTAGGAGACCTAAGCCTCGGTACCGATTTCTCTTAATGCTGCCTCCAATTCCTGTCGCTTCTGGGCGGCAAAATCCTGATCAATGCTGTTGTGAATACTGCCGCAGACATTGGCAGAGAACGCGCTGGCCTCACCGATAATCGCATCCCATTGCTCTGGGGCGATTCCCGTCTCCAGCATTCCACGGGTAATACCGTTCTTGATGAGCCCATAGACAAAGCCGGCATTAAAGTTGTCGCCAGCCCCGATGGTGCTGACGGTTTCCATCGGCTTGACGGGATACTGACGGGCAAACTTTCCTGTGCCTCTTACCTCTATCGGATTGCTGCCCTGCGTATAGATGAAGTTCTTACAGTAGAACTCAATCTGAGCCTTGTAGACCGTTTCGGCATCATGCTTGTTGAACATCACTCCGAAATCCTCCTGACTGCCTCTGACGATGTCGGCATACTCGAGGTTCTCCAGGATATTTGTATTCAGCTTCACCACCTCGTTCTGATGGGAGGCGCGGAAGTTCACATCGTAGTAGAGGATGGCCCCCTTGTCGCGGGCATACTCCAGAAAACCCTGTACTTGCTGACGAATCACGGGATTGACGGCATAGTAGGAGCCGAACATCACAATATCGTCGGGCTGTATCTCAGGCAGGACAAAGTCCAGACGGTCGTGAGGATGATCCTTATAGAAGATGTACTCCGCATCGTTCTGTTCGTTAAGAAACGCCAGAGAGATGGGGGACTTGGACTCAGGATAAACATTGATGCTGCTGGCATCGACGTGGTTCTCCTCTAAGAAACTAATGATACGTCGTCCCACACGGTCGTTGCCCGTCTCACTGATGAAGGCAGTGCTGACGCCAGCCCGTCCTAAAGAGATGATGCCGTTGAACACCGAACCGCCAGGTACTGCCCCGATGGGCTCATCGTTCTTGAAGATGATGTCGAGAATGGTCTCGCCTATTCCTATTACTTTTCGCATTTCGTTTTTGTTTTGCGGATGCAAAGGTATATAAAAAATGGATAATGGACAATGGATAATGGATATTTTTTTGTACCTTTGCGGACAAAATGACGAAATATAATACATATACGCTTGAGAATGGGCTGCGAATCATCCATCTGCCGTCGGCATCGCAGGTGGTGTGGTGCGGCTATGACGTGGCTGTTGGCAGTCGTGATGAGCAGCCTGGTGAGGAAGGACTGGCGCATTTCTGTGAACATATGACTTTTAAGGGTACGGAACGGCGCACTGCCTTGCAGGTGATCAATGACCTAGAGCGTGTGGGCGGTGAGCTGAATGCCTTTACCAACAAGGAGGACACCGTGTTCTATGCCGCTGTAACCAAAGAACATTTTGCCAAGGCGGTGGGGCTTCTGACGGATATTGTCTTCCACAGTCAGTATCCGCAGCATGAGATCGACAAGGAGGTAGAGGTGATCTGCGATGAAATCGAGAGTTATAACGATTCGCCTGCCGAGTTGATATACGATGAGTTTGAGAATATCATCTTCGAGGGGCATCCCCTTGGACATAATATCCTTGGTACGGCTGACAGGGTTCGCTCTTTCAAGACAGCCGATGCCCTCCGTTTCGTCAGACGCCATTATCGTCCTGAGAATGCGGTGTTCTTTGTGTATGGGGATGTGGACTTTAAACGGCTGGTGAATAGATCGTGGAGTGAGGAGTGTGGAGTGAGGAGTGAGAATGGTTCTGAGGCGGATCAGACCACCCCTAACCCCTCCTACTCAGGAGGGGAAAACACCCTCCAAGGTAATCTCACTCCTCACTCCACACTCCTCACTCCACCAAAAGAATATTCTCTCGATCGCGGCACTCACCAAGCCCATGTGATGCTTGGCACCCAGGCCTATCGTTATGACGATCCGAGGCGTATGACGCTATACCTATTAAATAATATAATAGGAGGTCCTGGGATGAATGCCCGTCTGAACCTCTCGCTGCGAGAGCGCCACGGACTGGTCTATACGGTGGAGAGTTCGATGGCGGCCTATTCAGATACAGGCGTCTGGAATGTCTATTTTGGCTGCGACCATCATGACATCAACCGTTGCCTGCGACTTGTAAGAAAGGAGTTGGATCGTGTGATGCTCCGTCCGCTCTCTGCCTCGCAGCTGATGGCAGCCAAGCGACAGCTGAAAGGACAACTAGCCATCGCCTGTGACAACCGTGAGCAGTTTGCCCTTGATTTCGGCAGGAACTTCCTTCACCACGGGTATGAGCGCGATCTCGATAAGCTTTTCAGAAAGATCGATGCCGTTACGGCAGAGGATGTACAACAAGTGGCTGGAGAACTTTTCCCGGCTGATAACCTTACCACCCTGATTATCAAATAAAAAGCACCGCGACGGTTGCTGGCATAACCAGCAGCTCGTCGCGGAGAGCAATGTAATAGTTGATTAAGTTTATTCGTTGAAAACCTTGATGCTTTGCATCGAGCTTGTTCGCGTTCGAAAATGCAAATACGTTTGCATTTTGCTCACTCATTCACAACCTTTTGTATCGTTCCGTCCTCATTGTAGAACAGACGCTGCACCTTCAATGAACGCAGGTGCGTGATGTCGTTGGAGGGGACGCAGTCGTGATAGAACAGGAACCACTCGCCCTTGTACTGGACGATGCTGTGGTGAGTTGTCCAGCCCACAACGGGATCGAGAATCACACCCTGATAGGTGAACGGGCCGTAGGGGTTGTCGCCGATGGCATAGCAGAGGAAGTGGCTGTCACCTGTAGAATAGCTGAAATAGTACTTGCCATTGTACTTGTGCATCCACGATGCCTCAAAGAATCGATGGGGATCACCAGCCTTCAAGGGCTGTCCGTCCTTGTCGAGGACGATCACATCGTGTGGAGCCTCTGCAAACTGCATCACATCGTCGCTCAGGCGAACTACGCTGCTGGGCAAGGCTGGCACGTCGGCAGGAGCGAAGAGCTGTGTCTTCTTGTCAGCTGCAGGACCGAGGTCGATGCCTTCCTTCAGGAGTTGCTTGGGTGACTTGTACCACTGGAGCTGTCCACCCCAGAGACCGCCGAAGTAACAGTAGATCTGTCCGTCGTCATCCTTGAACACGCAGGGGTCGATGGAATAAGAGCCGCGCATAGGCTGCTCCTGGGGAATGAACGGGCCCTCGGGCTTGTCGGCAACGGCTACGCCCAGGTGGAATACACCGTTGTAGTCTTTGGCAGAGAAAATGAGGAAATACTTGCCGTCTTTCTCAACGACATCGTTGTCCCACATCTGCTTCTCGGCCCAGGCCACCTGTTCTACGTCGAGGATCTTACCGTAGTCAGTCACCTCACCGTTCTCCACGTCCTCCAAAGAGATCACGTGGTAGTCCTTCATCTGGAAGTGTCCGCCGTCATCGTCGAAGGCAGCACCAGCCTCCCAGTCGTGGGAAGGATAGACGAAGAGTTTTCCGTTAAACACATTGGCAGAAGGATCTGCATAATAGTCACTGGGATAAAGATAACGTGGCTTCATAATCTTTTTTCTTTTTGTAGTTAATATTAGTCTTATAAATACTCGTCCTTTTGTTTTTCTATCATACGACGGCGCCCGGCCAGTTCGGCCTGCATGCTCTCATTATACTCCTTGCTGATGGGGTAGAAGTAGAGGGCGATCACACCGACGCCGAAGAGGATAGCGGGCACGATGCTCGACACGATGCGGATACCCTCCATTGCCGTCTCATTCTGAATGGCCTCACCGCCAGAGACATAGCCGAACATACTGATGATCACGCCTGCGATGGCGCCTCCCAGTCCCAGTCCCAACTTCAGGGCGAGGGTGATGCCAGAGAAGCAGAAACCCGTAGCACGACGGTAGTTCTGATACTCGATATGGTCTGCCACATCGCCAATCATCGCCCACAGCAGAGGAACCGTCGGAGCATAGGCCAGCGACTTCAGGATGTTCAGCACAAACAACAGACTGATATCCGTCGGCGAGGGGATATAGAAGAGGGCTGTAAAGAAAGCAGTCAGCGAGAGACACACGATGAATACCTTTTTCTTGCCGTATTTGTTGGCCAGATATCTGGAGAGGCAGATCACACCTAAGAACTGTACAATCGCGGTCGTCATATTAAATATGGAGAAACCGATGGAGTAGGCCTCCTTCTGTTCGACATTCAGTCCGAAGAAGTTCAGGAAGTCTTGTAGTGACTTTTGGTCGATGTTGTATTGGAAATAGAAGTTGATGGCTGATCCCCACATCGCCAAAGTGACGAATATGGCGAAGGTGAGCAGGGCCATAGAGTTCCACGATACGTCGGAAATGGTGTCCTTGATATCTTCTTTGATATTGATCTCCTGCGAGGGGGGCGGTTGAATACGTTCCTTACTTATCAAGAAGGTAATAATGAACAGTACCATCGCTATGCAGGCAAAGACACCGATGGTACAGACCCAGCCGTGCTGCAGGTTCCCCTTCCCGAAGGTATCGACGAGTGGGAGTGTCAGACCCTGGACAACGAACTGGGCAATGGTGACGGCGATGAAACGGATGGTCGTGATGCTTGTGCGTTCCTTGATATCGCTGGTCATCACGCCGCCTAACGAAGCATAGGGGATGTTGTTGAAGGAGTAGGCCGTCATCATCAGCACGTAGGAGATGGTGGCATAGGTGGCTACCATCGACTTCTCCTGGATGCCGGGGTTATAGAAAGCGAGGACGTAGAATACGCAGAAGGGAATGATGGTCCACAGTACCCACGGACGGAATTTGCCCCAACGGGTGTTCGTGCGGTCGATGAGGAGTCCCACCGTAGGATCTACGATGATGGCAGAGAGACTTCCAATCATCAGGATGCTGCCTGCCACTGCGCCATCCAATCCGAAGATGTCCGTATAGAACTTCAACTGGAAGATGACCATCATCTGGAACACCAGATTGGCGGCAGCGTCTCCTAACGAGTAGCCGACCTTCTCTCCGAGTGAGACTTTTTGTGAAGCATAATCCTTCATCGTCCTGCTTTCTATTCCTAACTAAGTCTGATTTTGTTTGCAAAGTTAAGCAAAAATACGCCAACGGACATTACGATATGTTACAGACACTTTTGAAATTGTTTCATCTGGTAAGAAAAATAAAGTTTTTGATGATTTCATCGAAGTTTTTTAGTATATTTGCATCATCAAATTGTTATCTGATGAAGAAATTTCTTTTTTTTCTGACAGCACTCCTGAGTGTGTCATTTGCAGAGGCAAAGGTGTCATTACCCCAACTGTTCCAGTCGGGTATGGTACTCCAACGTGGTAAAACCATCCCCATTTGGGGAACGGCTGACGCTGGTGAGACCGTGACCGTTACCTTTAATAAGAAACAATATACTACCCAGGCTGATGAGCAAGGCCGTTGGCGAGTGGACCTGCCGAAGATGAAGGTGGGGGGACCTTACCAATTGACAATTAATGAATTGATAATTGATAATGTCTTGATTGGTGACGTATGGCTTTTGTCCGGACAGTCGAACATCGACGTGACCATTGAGCGTGTCTATCCGCAGTATACCCAGGAGATTGATACTTATGAGAATCCCCAGATCCGTCTGTTCCGTGTGCAGAACACTACGAGCACTCACGGGGTGAAGGACGATATCCTGCCCACATCCATCAACTGGAAGCCTGTGACGAAGCAGAACGCCTGGCTCTTCTCGGCTGTGGGCTATTTCCTCGGTAAGCGGATGTTTGAGAAGACGGGTGTGCCCCAGGGTATCATCGTCAACAGTTGGGGTGGTACGCCCATTGAGGCGTGGATCTCTGCCGATTCCCTCCAGCGCGACTATCCGATGCTGGTGAAGCGGATGGCTATCTATCAGAATGACGAATATGTGAAAGCACAGATGAGAGCCAATATGGAGGCTAACAGACAGTGGGAAACCTTGCTCAATCAAGCCGATGCCGTGCAGGATTATATCCGGCCAGACTATAACGATGCTGACTGGAAGGCCATTAATCAGAATGACTGGACTTGGCGAGGTACGGGTACCGTATGGCTCCGTCAGCATATAAATATTAATAAGGAACACGCGCGTAAGGCAGCCCGTCTGTTGTTGGGTACGCTCTTCGACCAGGATATCACCTATCTTAACGGACAACAGATAGGCCATACCGGCTATCAGTATCCCCCGCGGCGCTATGACATCCCTGAGGGGCTGTTGCGTGAGGGTGACAACGTGATTGCCGTGCGCTTTATCAACAAATACGGGGCTGCTCACTTCATTCCTGAGAAGCCATATATGATTGCTTTTGGCGATGACCGTTTCTCCCAGAATCCGATGCCGAAGGATGTCATCCCTCTCGGTGAGACCTGGAAGATGCATGTGGGTGTCGAGATGCCATCATGCCCCAGTAGTGACGTGTCGTTGCAGAATCTGCCTACCACCCTCTATAATGCCGTGCTCCATCCTTTGGCACCCTACGCTCTCAATGGTGTGGTATGGTATCAGGGAGAATCGAACACAGGCAACCCCGCTCCCTATGCCGACTATCTGAAGAAGTTGATGGGATGTTGGCGTGACCGTTGGCAGGATCAGCAGATGCCCTTCGTCATCGTACAGCTCGCCAACTATGACGGTCGTCAGCAGACGGGTATGCCGAGGCCCATTACCTATCAGGAGGCACCTGTGAATAGCGGATGGGCACAACTTCGTGAGGCTCAGCGCACCGCTGCGAAGGCTGATGCTTATGCCGAACTGGCTGTCATCAACGACTTAGGTGAGACCGTCGACATCCATCCCTTGCGCAAGAAGGAAGTGGCAGAGCGTGTTGGTCTCTGCTTCGACCGTCTGGTCTTTAATGACAAGAAGGTGAACCTCGCGCCAGAGATCATAGAGAGTCAATGGACAATGGATAATGGAAAATGGATAATTTCCCTGACGCTTAATCAGCCTGTTGTTTCAGGTGCTCTTTACGAATTTGAGGTTGCTGGTGAGGACGGGAAATTCGTGAATGCTGAGGCTACTGCCGATGGCAACCGCATCACGATTCTCTCTAACTTCTCGCCTCTGAAAGTCCGCTATGCCTGGAAGGACAATCCCCTCAAGGCCAATGTCCGTTCACTCACCGGACTCCCGATGAGTTCATTTGAATTGGTAATAAATCGAAAACAATAACAAATAATTATGTCAACAACAAACGAATCAAAGGGCTTCTATAAGCTCAACTGGGTACAGCGCATCGGCTTCGGTTCCGGTGACCTGGCGCAGAACCTGATCTTTCAGGTCATTTGTACTTATCTGCTATTCTTCTACACCGACATCTACGGACTCACGCCTTCTGCGGTGGCCGTGATGTTCCTGGTGGGTAATGTGGCAAACGTCATTTGGGACCCCATCGTGGGAACCTTGATCGACAAGAGCAATCCGCGTTACGGTAAATACCGTTCGTATCTGCTCTATGTAGGTATTCCTCTTTCGGGTTTTGCCATCCTGTGTTTCTACAATGGCTTCGCACCATCGTTGATATATGCTTATGTCACGTATATCTCGATGCAGTTGCTCTATACGTTTATCAATGTGCCTTATGGCGCCTTGAACTCATCTCTGACACGCGACACCGACGAGATTACCATTCTGACATCTGTTCGTATGTTTATGGCCAACCTTGGCGGTCTGGCCGTGAACTCTGGCTTGCCCCTGTTTATCGCCCTGATTGCAGGTGCACCGTCTGACAGTCTTCCGAAGGATCCTTCGGCATGGTTCACGACGATGACCATCTATGCTATCGTAGGCTTCTGCCTGCTCTTCTTCTGTTTCACGCAGTGTAAGGAGCGTGTCGTGATGGATGAGAAAGCTACGGAGGATGTGAAGGTCAGCGACTTGTGGATGGAGTTCCTTCGTAACCGTCCCTTGCGCGTTCTCGCTTTCTTCTTCATCACCGCCTTTGCGATGATGTCTGTCGGTAATGCCGCAGGTGCTTATTTTATGAATAGCAATCTGCACGGTTCGGCTCAGGAACTGTCAATATTCATGGCTTTGGGCTCGGCTCCGGCATTCTTGTTTATGCCGCTGGTACCTTGGTTCAAGCGTATGGTCGGCAAGAAGAATATGTTCTATCTCTTCCTGAGTGCTGCCATCATCGGTATGGGAATGCTCTATTTCATCTCCAAGATGGAGCAGCCGAGTATGATGATGATCTATGTGGCACAGTTCATCAAGTCTACGGGTGTCATCGTCGCTACGGGTTATATGTGGGCATTGGTTCCAGAGGTCATCTCATACGGTGAGTACACCACAGGCCGTCGTATCTCTGGTATCGTGAATGCCCTGACGGGACTGTTCTTCAAGGCTGGTATGACTTTTGGTAGCATTGTCGGCCCCGCTGTCCTGGCATTCGTGGAATATGACAGTAACGTTATCGAGCAGACTGCTTTTGCCGAGGAGGGTATCCTCTGGCTGGTCTGCGTCATCCCCGCTATCCTGCTCGCTCTCGCCATGTTTATCATCTCGAAGTATGAGTTGACTGACGAGGTAATCGACGATATCAACAAGAAAATCGAAGCAAGAGGCTAACGCCACACAATAAAGCGGAACAGAAGAACGTTATTATCCTAAAGATTTCAGCAGAACGTGAGAAACGTCTGGAGAATGATGATAGGATGCGTTCTTCTGTTCCTTTGTCTGCTTGCAGAGGCACAGGAGTATGTGAACCTGACGGCACAGCAGCTCAGGATAGATTCGCTATTGCCTGTCTATACGTATCAGAAGCAGTTGGGCAGCCATTATGCCGACTCCGTCTGGCACGTCAGCATCGAATATCCTTTATTTATAGATATGTCACCTGCCGATGTCAAGCGCTATCGGCAGATCAGTGGCGAACCTCTGCCAGCATGGCCGGAGGTGTCGCAGTCTGTGGAGGTGGCCCGTAAGCAAGGCGTACTCGAGGTGTCGTTCGTGCCATTGGTGTACCGTAACGGGAAATATCAGAAAATGGTGTTTTTCAAACTGAATGTGACGGCTACGCCTGTTGCCAGGACCCGTGGCACTCGCACGGCCAAGGATCGCTATGCCGACCACTCTGTCCTCCAATCCGGTACCTGGGCGAAGATCAGTGTCCCAGAGACGGGTTTCTATCAGTTAACGGATGCCCTTATCAAGAAGGCTGGTTTCTCCGATCCCTCGAAGGTGAAGCTCTATGGCTATGGCGGAGCCCTGCAACCAGAAAAGCTGACGGGTGACTACCTTGCTGAGACGGACGACCTTGAAGAGGTGCCCACCTGTGTGATCGGTGGCCGTCGTCTGTTCTATGGTGTCGGACCCGTCAACTGGGAGACTGCCGCCACTACCACCCGAACGCGGAATCCCTATTCCAGCGCCGGCTGTTATTTCTTGACAGATTGGGAACCCAGTCCCTCTCAAGGGGAGGAGAGCCAGGATTCTTTGGGGTCGCCGGTTTATGTGAGTGAGGAGGAGTTTGTAGCAACACATTACCCCACGGCCAACGACTACCACGACCTGTATGAGGTTGACAATTTCGCCTGGTACCACGGTGGCCGTAACCTCTTTGATAAGACACTCTTCTCCATCGGTAATCCGCGAAGCTATACCCTTTATGCCAATGGAGATACTGGCACCTTGTCCGTTGCCCTGACTTACGACGGCAGCATCTCTGCGACGATTGCTGTCAACGACTCCGTCATCGGCACCGTTACACGGAAAGTCTCCCTCGACAGTTACACCGAGGCCGAAAAGAACATCACCAACTACGACCTGACGAACCTGAAGGCAGGTGAGAACACCGTGACCATCACCCAGACCTCTGGTGCGAACCTGCGTCTCGACTATCTCTCGCTGACACTCGCCACACCCAAGGCGATGACGGACCTCCAGGCATCAGACCTGCCCGTACCAGACTTTCACTACCTGATTATGAATCAGGACCATCACGCCGATGAGGCTGTCGATATGGTCATCATCATCCCCACCAACCAGCAGGTGGTGTCGGAGGCCGAGCGTATCAAGGCCTGGCACGAGGAGCATGACGGCTTGCGCGTCAGGATTGTTCCTGCCGATGAACTCTATAATGAGTTCTCTAGCGGCACCCCCGATGCCACGGCTTATCGCCGTTATATGAAGATGCTCTACGACCGTGCCGACACGGACCAAGACCAACCGCGCTATCTCCTGCTCTTTGGCGACGGTGCCTGGGATAACCGGATGCTTTGTGAAGATTGGGATGACTACAACCCGGACGACTTCCTGCTCTGCTTCGAGAGCGAGAACTCTTTCAGCCATGTCAGTTGTTACGTCAGCGACGATTTCTTCTGCCTCCTCGACGATGAGGAAGTGATTCAGGAAGGTTCGTCGTATAAGGGTAAGCCGGATGTGGCCGTTGGCCGTTATCCTGCCCGAACCCTCGATCAGGCAAAGGTGCTCGTCGACAAGACACTCAGTTATGCCGCCAACGAATTTGCCGGTCCCTGGCAGAATGTCATCTGTATGATGGGCGACGACGGCAACGGCAACTCCCACATGATCACTGCTGACCGTGTGGCCACCCTCATTGAGCAGAATTATCCGGGTTATCAGGTGAAGAAAATCTACTGGGATGCCTTCCAGCGCGTCTCTTCCGCCACGGGCTACTCCTATCCCGAAGCTACCCGTCAAATCAAACAACAGATGACCGATGGTGCCCTGTTTATGAATTACAACGGTCACGGTGCACCCTACGCCTTCTCTCATGAACTTGTGATGAAACTCGCCGACTTTGAGGCTTCCACCACCAACCGTCTGCCCCTGTGGCTTACGGCCTCCTGCGACATCATGCCTTTTGACGGGCAGGAAGACAACATTGGTGAGACCGTGATGCTGAGTCAGAAGGGTGGGGGTGTGGCCTTCTTTGGTACCACGCGAACCGTCTATGCCAACTATAACGAGGCGATGAACCTTGCCTTCACCGGCTACGTGCTCACGCCTGGCTACACCATCGGCGAGGCAGCGAGACAGGCGAAGTGTGACCTTGTCAGCACAGGGCGTGACACCTCGCCCAACAAACTGCAATACACCCTCTTGGGTGATCCTGCCCTCCCGTTGGCTTGTCCGAAGGCGCAGGTGGTGGTTGACAGCATCAACGGTCAGCCCGTAGGCTCTGATATCACTCTCGGCGCAGGCTCCATCGCCAAAGTCACGGGCCATGTCGTCCGTGGCAATGAGGTGGCTACAGACTTCCGCGGCATTGTGGCGGCTACGGTCCGCGATGCTGAGGAGACCATCGTCTGCAAACTCAACGACACTTCATCGCAGGGTGCTGAGACACCCTTCGTCTATAAAGACCGCACGAAGACGCTCTATCAAGGCTCTGACAGCGTGAGCCAGGGCGTGTTCCACTTCACCTTTGCCGTGCCTAAGGATATCAGTTATACGGACGGCAGCGGCCTGATGACACTCTATGCCGTCGATAATGACAAGACGGAGACTGCCCATGGCCAGACGGACGGTTTCTACCTCACAGACAGCGAGATTGCCAGCAACGACTCCATCGGCCCCTCCATCTTCTGTTACCTCAACAGCCGCTCGTTCTCCAATGGTGACAAGGTCAACACTACGCCCTATTTCTTTGCAGAACTCTATGATGAGAGCGGCATCAACGCCTCTGGCAGCAGCATCGGCCACGACCTCGAACTCGTCATCGACGGCGAGACGTCGCAGACCTATAACCTCAACGATTATTTTACCTTCAATTTTGGTGACTATCGCAGCGGTACGGTCAGCTTCAGCATACCTGCACTTTCCTACGGCTCCCACACCCTGCAGTTTAGGGCTTGGGACGTGCTGAACAACTCGTCCGTCTCCCACCTCTCATTCGTGGTGTCTGACGACATATCCTCTGGCAACTTGAATGTCATCTGCACGAAGAATCCTGCCTGGGATTGGACCACATTAATCATCACCCAGAGTATGGCCGGGTCGGAGATGGATGTGCTGATGGAGGTGTTTGACGTCGCAGGTCGCCAACTCTATAAGCGTACAGTCAAAGGTGCTACCACAAACGGTTCCTTCGTCTTCAACTGGAACATCAATCTCAGTGGCGGCTCCTACCTGCAAACAGGTGTCTATCTCTGTCGTTTTACCGTGGGTGGAGCCTCTAAAACCGTTAAATTGATCATCCTCAAACAATAAATGGGTGGCGGAAACGTTATATAAAGGTAAAAAAGTAAAAAGGTAAAAAAGTAAAAAGGTAAGAAAGTAAAAAAGTAAGAAAGTCTAAGAATAAAAAGAAATTAATAAAGATGGTGAATATAATATATGATAAGGTGACGGGGTGGGTAAAATGGTTTTTACCTTTTTACCTTTTTACCTTTTTACCTTTAAGTCTCTTTGCCCAGGACGAAGACAAGGTCCAGATGTTCAATCCCGTAGAATACGCGGTCATCTCGCAGACCATCGCCCCTGATGCCCGTGGTGCCTCTATGGGTGACATCGGTGCGGCTACAGACCCGGATGTAAACTCCCAGCACTGGAACCCCGCCAAGTACCCCTTCTGCATCAGCCGCTCGGGTATCTCCCTGAACTACACTCCGTGGCTGCGACAGCTCGTCAGCGATATCGACCTAGCCTACGTGGCTGGTTACTATCGCATCGGCGACTACTCTGCCATTTCAGGATCGGTGCGCTATTTCTCCCTCGGTGAGGTGTTTGCCGACGACGGTATGAGTGTGAAACCCTATGAGATGGCCCTTGACGTCGCCTATTCGATGATGCTCAGCGAGAAGTTCTCCCTGGCTGCTGCCATCCGATGGATTCACAGCGACCTGCGCTATGACTATAGCGAGGACTCCAAACCCGCCTCGGCATTCGCTGCTGACTTGGCGATGTACTACAATAACTATGTTATGCTCGGCAGTCGTGAGTGTCAGTTGGGTTTGGGTATGAACATTTCGAACATCGGCTCAAAGATCTCCTTCTATGGCGACGACGAGAGCCAGTTCCTGCCTGCCAACCTCCGTCTGGGTGCCTCGCTGATGGTGCCTGTCGACGAGTATAACCGTTTCACTATCACGGCCGATGCCAATAAGTTCCTGGTGCCCACCGTGCCTCGTCAGGAGGAGGGAGAGTCGAACAGCGACTATCAGGACCGTGTGCGTCGGGAATATAGTGATGTGAGTTCAATCAGTGGTATCTTCAAGAGTTTCGGCGACGCCCCCGGTGGCTTCAAGGAGGAGATGGAAGAGATTGTCTGGAGCATAGGTGCCGAGTATGTCTACCACGATCAGTTCTCCCTTCGTGCTGGTTATCACCATCAGGCGGAGTCAAAAGGCAACATGAAGTACTTCACCGTTGGTGGTGGCTTCCGTATGAGTGTCTTCTCTCTCGATGTGGGTTATGTCATCTCCACGGCCAAGAGCAATCCGCTCGACCAGACCCTCCGTTTCACCCTCGCCTTCGATATGGATGGAATTAAAGACTTGTTTAGGAGATGAAAATAAGAGTTGGCTTTGGATTTGACGTCCATCAGTTAGTGGAAGGCCGCGACCTATGGATGGGCGGCATTAAGATCGAACACAGTAAGGGCCTCCTGGGCCACAGTGATGCAGACGTGCTGCTGCATGCCGTCTGCGATGCCCTATTGGGTGCAGCGAATATGCGCGACATCGGTTACCACTTCCCTGATACCTCTGCCGAGACTGATGGCATGGATAGCAAGATTATCCTCCGCGACACCATCGCCCTGATTGCCACAAAAGGCTATCATCTGGTGAACATTGATGCAACCATCTGTGCCGAGCGCCCCAAGATGAATCCCCACATCCCTGCTATGAAAGCCTGTATGGCTCAAATCTGCGGTTGCGATGAGGACGATATCTCCATCAAGGCCACGACCACCGAGAAACTCGGCTTCACAGGCCGCGAGGAAGGCATCTCCGCTTATGCCGTCTGCCTGATAGAGAAATAGCAAGATAATCGAAACCGGTTACTCCGTATCAGATGTTCATGTAACGGCATCAGGCTATGTACGCACCAGCGTTAGCCAGAGAGAACTCTCGCGTGGTAATTCCAATGAGATACGCCCCGAAGACGTAAGCATCACATCTATCTCGGAAGCCGAGGCAAATGCCTTGTCGACGGGCGAGTCTGGAGACGACGGCGAGCAGTCCGTTGGATAATCCAGAATACTGACCATCACAAACACTAAAAAAGGCCCGCTTGTAAGAGCGAGCCTTTAATGTTTTCAGCGATGAAGCCATTACTTCCACCAGAAGTCATCCACGAAATTGCCTTGTACGTAGTCGGTGAAATTACCATTCGCGTCAGCGATGTTCTTTCTCTCGGGTACAGGAGTGAATGTGTCGTCAACCAGAATCTTACATGCAGCCTTACCTGTTTCAGCTTTAAGCTCCATCCATTTGTCATCCTTCTTCACCTCGATGATGATATTCCGGATCTGCTCAGGCGTCGTGTAAGTGCCCTCAACGGTAAATTCCACCTCTGGCATCTTAGGACTGAGACCTGTGTTATACATATTATACTGACCATTCGCGTTAGGCTCATTCTCGCCGAATAGACTGTGGATCTCTGTACCCTCAGCCTGATTTGCACCTCTGACTCTCAGCGGCAGCACACCACCTGCACAGATCAGCTTCAGAGTGGTCACGCCACCTTCAGCCTTCACCACGTCGAAGACAACATCGTTAAAGTCGAAGTCGCCTGCTTCCGAAGCCGACAGGTCCTCAGCAATCACGCGGTAGAGCGGATCACCACCCTGGAATCCCGGGCTACAAGTCGTCTTAGGAATGTTGATGCTGGGCTTGCCAGACTTGAAGCCTGCGGCAAAGATATTGTCAGCGATGCTGAAGCCGTCCTGCTCGATAATAAACTTGTGAGATTCCATGCCGTCGTTCCCCTGTGCAAAATGCGTCTCTGCAGAAACGTATAAGTGTCCGCGATAGGTCACAGCACCCCAGGTATTTGCTATCGACGCTTCTCTGACAATATTCTTGGCCTGGAATACGGCATATCCTCCCGTTAAGGGACCAAAGATTCCATAGGCATATTTATCATTATCAATCTCGCTACGCCCTGACTCAAACTGAGCTTTGTTCTCAACAACGAAGACAGCATTCTCGGCCATCTCGATTTTAAATGGACCAGATTTGGCTATAGGATTAGTACTTGAATCCCTACCTCCATAGAAATTCTGTGCCAGCACACCGCCGCCACTATTAATCTTGAATGAACCCTTCGCTGATGAAATATTCATTTCAAAATCATGAGTCACCTCAAGGTAACAGTTATTGATTACGTCCTCGCTTCCACCGATATAGGCGTAATCATAAGTCTTCCAATGATTATTGTTGATCCAGCCCGAGTTGTTAGAGTTGATTTTAGTAGTGCCAGAAACAGTCCACTCAAAAATGTTCAGCACAGCACCAGCGTTCACAACAACATCTGCACATTCAATGGTGCCATTATTTACGATTCGGCTTGAATTGCTTTCTGCACTTACAGTTCCTGTGGCTTTTACAGTACCACTATTATAGAGTACACTGTTCGTGTTAACTTGAAGATCCTTTACGTTGAAGGTTCCATGATTGTATACATCCATTCCAGAGTTCAAGAGGATGGGATAGTCTGTCGCAAGTGTTGCACCTTCTGCAATATATATGGCAGCACAAACGAGTTTCTCGGCACTAACTTGGCCTATTTTTAAGGTTGCGCCTTCAAGCAGATAGATTTCTGAAGTTGTGGATACTTGGAATCTGGGTACGTCAGGATTGGTATCACCTTCGGATAAATCAATGTCACCTTTTACATAAAGTTTTGCAGCGCCATTATAGATTTGAACGTTGTAGGCTTTATCAATATAAAAAGCATCTTTAAGACCTGCATTACCACCCCAATCAGGCAGTTCGCTGACACCTGCGGGCACATCAGCTAAGAAATTTCTGTCATCACAATCTTCTGGGAAAGTAATATCAGTGCTAAAGGCCACACCACCAGCACGGGTGAGGGCACGCGTACTAGATGGCTGGCGGCCGAAACCCCAGTCTACATTAGCACCGACCTTACCGAATGCTTTCTCAAAAGCAGCGGCGTACTTTTCGTTTACAGTTAATTCCTTCTGCTGATCTTTCTTCTCTTGCTCTTGTCTGTTCCGCTCGTCGACAGCACCTTGATCATAAAGATCATTCTTTGAGCAGCCCGTGAATGCAATGAGAAATG
>JAEEGH010010602.1_pt1 | contig 21094 bp, 17 predicted proteins | sample 9134181 | NCBI WGS metagenome assembly JAEEGH01 (sample SAMN16246544, study PRJNA631951) | gut metagenome | biome: gut microbiome; feature: rumen; material: DP-attached | host: Bos | place: Iran: Karaj | collected 2018-10
GTCCTGCTCCATATTGACTATGAAACAGGACTATATTGACATGCTATTTTGCAATTAACTGATAATAATAGTTAATATGTTCTATTTTTCTTCTTTTTTATTTGGATGTTAAAACAGAATCTGTCCCTGCGACTACTGCAAAGGTACGAAAATTCCAGCACGTATTGACCGACTTCTTAGAAAAAATGCACTTTTTGTATGCTAGTACACAAAAATGTGGCTAAAAATGAAGAAAGATTTGTTGTTTCCAAAAAATAATTGTATCTTTGCACACATAGTATTTATAACTCGATAAGATATGGAATCAGAATTGTCTAATCATAATTTGAAACATGACGCAGAAAATGCGGAAATCGGTTATTGTCTTTTTGATGACACTCCCTTTTGGGACTCATCAATTAGAGCCGGTGTTAAAGTTCGTTCTAGATGGCTAAAAACAGATGCGCAAATAATTGGATTTATTCCATATAACAGATCGCTTTCTAAGGGTATATACATGAATGTACCTTTTTATGTAACCCCGTATATGCTAAGATTCCACAATTCCGAATCTCCTCTGCTGATATATAAAAGGCTGGTTAAGATAAAGGATAATAAGAGCAATCAATACAAACTCAATGAATTTTTCGATGCATATGTACTTGAAAGCAAGGATATTGTAGACACTCTGTATAAATATGCACCAAAACTTTTTGATACTTTTCCTTTAAATGGGGTATCTATCCTTAAAGCATATAATAATATTCCCAATAAAGTGAAATCAGAACAGCAGCATCTTTCAGATGTCTTTGAGGTATCAGAAGATGGGACTGTGAGTTATAATGCAAATAATGTTTGGGAATTGTCTTCTGGGAAGTTTATTTGTCTTACGAATGATTTTTTATGCCTTTGCAATTACACTAATCCTGTAACATGGAAACTTGATTACCTATTACTTCCTCCTGACGATCTATATAAGGTTCTCCCTGAGGAAGATGAAAATCAAGAAAACTATAATTTTTGACCATGACTTTCGATTGCTATTTCAGAGATATAGGAACCTCCTTTAACTTTGGCAAGTATAAAGGTATGCCTTTATACTATGTGCTAAAGAAAAATCCATCCTATATTTACTGGTGCATATATCATGTTAGTTCTATTTTGTTTTCTAAAGAAACAATAAAGCAGATACGTTTGTTATTTCCGTCATTTTTATTACCAATTGATATTGAAACATGTATTATTGATCCATCAGAGTATGATAACATGAACAATGACAACTACGATGATAATTACGATGATAATAGCATAGAAAATGAAACTCCTACTTATGAAAGGTATAGCGGTTCATGGGCACAGGACGAAATGGGATTTAGTGATGATGATATAGACACGATATTTGATGGTGATCCTCTTGCGTATTGGAATATAGACTGAATTGCATATACCAATATGGAAGGTAAGTCAGTTCTGTGCGTAGAGGTATTGTTGGAATTTTACTATATCATTCATCTTCTCCCTCAACTATTGAATTCAACTTCTTTTTTAAATCAGAACATTTCCCACGAAGGTGTTTAATTTTCTCATTCTTTATTTCTATCTTTTGAGTTAAACTTTCTATTACTCGTTCTGTCCTTTGTAATTTCAAAACAAGGGCTTGTTTGTCATCTTCAATGCCCTTTGTTTTCATTAATTGTTTAATATCTTTTCTTAACTCACAGATTTCTTCCTGGGATTTTTTGTAATCTCTCCAAAGGAATTTGTAAACAGCTTCGACTGGCAAATCTTTCAAATCGTTACTTGGTATCTTTGCCAATATTGCTATAAGTTCGGTAGTTGCTTCAAGATACTCCATTTTTGTTAATCCAAGTATATTAGTATTCTCAGCAACGTCTTCGATTATGTACTTAGCTTCGATTATCAAATCCTTAGCCTCTTCCAGCCTATATAATACATTTTTATCCATGTTACAAAGGGATGGTTCTTTTTGTGTACATTAATCATTTCCTAATTTTATTGTTTCCTCGTAACTCCTCTATCAGCCTGTCAAGCGTATTTAACTTCCGCTTGCCGTCCATCGCCTCCTTGGCCTCAATGAGTGCACCTCGAAGCTCGGTAGTAATATCTCTGTCTTTTATAACTGCCATGATTGCTACTTCTTCTCTGCAAAATTACAAAAAAGTTATCGAATATGGTTGGTTTTTCTCAAAAAACTTAAAATAATCGCTAAAATACTTGCAACTTTCAGAAATAATATCTATCTTTGCATCGTCAGAATGTATGTTCTGGCTATCCGGGTAGAATCCCGCGTGGGGTAAGGCTTTATCGATACTGCCCAATTTTATAGAGAGCCGTCGTTCTGCGATAGCTCTTTATTTTTGTCTGTACTTCATCATAAAGTTCCTGATGTACGACTGGCCAAGGGTGTCCTCTCGGATAACAGAAATGGGGCGTGTCCCTTTCATTATCAGCACCTCTACGGCATTGGCATTCCGTTCGAAATAGCGACGTATATCTTTGGCAAGGGTACGTGGATTATAATCAGAGGTCATATTAAGCAGTATGCGGTTGGCCTGACCAATGGAATCAAGAAGCTGAGTGTCAACGGAACTCTTGCCGTGTACTGTTTTCAGGTCGTACATCCTGTAAACGCTTTTCCGCTCAAAAATGAAATCAGCAGTACGAATGCCATGCGGATTTGGCAGCATATAGACACGGTAGCCAAGTGCAACTGCTTTTCTGGCAGCATCAAGAAGACGAGGATAGTCGGCATCATCCTTGCCACCAACCAGAAATATCTCAGGATCGGTGTCAAGCGGACGGAACTCCTTGCGAGATACAATCAACTTCAACTGTCTTACAAAGTCTATGCCTTGTAGGACCTGAAGTTCCAATAGTTCCTGTCGTATGTCACTCTTCATCTTAACGTTTTCTGCTAACAGCTTGCAAAGGTACAAAGAAAAATGGTAAAATTCGAAGATTGGGGCAAATTATTTGGAAGTTTCAGAAATTCTTCCTAACTTTGCACCCAGTAAAGTGCACTTGATTGTTTCGACTTTCATACTGCACTATAAAAGGAACTATGAGGGCTGTCTTTCGAGGCAGCCCTTTCCTGTGTCATTTAATAAAGAAGCGCTCAACCAGTGATGGCTTCAAGAACTACTCAACCAGTGTTATCTCGTGCACGTAGCAATGGTTCCAGTCGCAACACTGATTCTGCTGCCAGACTTCCTGGCGAAGCACGTCATCCATCGTGTACTGGCGCGAGCCGTGAGCATTCAAATACTCCAGCACGAAAGCCCGCTCACGATCATCCTGTTCCTTGATGTATGCCTCGCATTTCTCCTTGTCGTGGCTGATGTCGTCGGGCACGGCATCCCAGTTCATGCCGGAGTAGTCGCGGGGACAGATTCTGCTTGGGTATACCCAGATGCCTGTCCCCGCGACTAGGTGGAATGTCCTGAGGGGTAGGGGTTTGCCCTCGCTCAGGTCATTGTCAAGCCAGCGACGGCTTATCTCTTCATACGTGATCTTGCCGGCACGATAGATGGTATCCACCAGCCATACATACTTGTTTAATAGGTTCTTTGCCATACATTTTTAGATTTGATGGTGCAAAGATACAAAAAAGGTGTGCAAAAACAAGACATAGGTCTGGATTATTTGTTTTCATTAACTAAAAACTATCACCTAACAACCTAACAAAAAGTAAAATCAATAGGTAATCATGAGGCAAGTAATCAAGGAATATAAATGGAGAAATCATCTAATAATTATATATATTATATTATATATTATAATATATAATATAATATATATAATTTAATAGGACTATTTTGGTAGAACTAAAATAGACTTTTGTTAGGTTGTTAGGTGTTAGGTCTGGGCTGTGATTGGTAATAATTATTTACACATTTTGACTATGACTTATGGGGCGGATTTTACCTTTATGCAAACTGAAAGTTTAGTTAGACTAAAGTCAGAGATTACAGAAAGTAAAGTCGGAGTTTAGTCTAAGTAATCAAGAATTAGCGAATTAGAGAATAAAAGGGCAGCTCATGGCTGCCCGAGGTGTTGGTAAATAATGTTTACTTCTGCAGGGAGGAAGGTGCGACGCCGGAGTTTTGTCAGGTGTGCGAGATCGGGATCTTCGAGGAGAAGCGAACGGAGTTTCTCCCAGGCAGACTTGGGCATGATGTAAGGAAAGTACATTTGAGCCAACTGCGTACGGCCCAAAGATTGATAATTGATAATTGATAATTGAGAATTTTGATTACCTTGTAGCATATATAATGATTTATAGTTATTAATGGTGCAAAGATATAAAAAATCGGCGAGATATGCAAGAGAAATAGCAAATAATTTGGTAAAAGGCAGAATAATGAGGAATAAGGCGGTAAAAGGCGTTTGGAAAGATAAAAATGCTTGCACATTTTCGGGAAATTTCGTAAATTTGCAGATGAATTCAGGAGAGAAGGTGAGATGAGAATGGCGCCGATCAGACCACCTTGATAGACCTTAGAAAGGAGGCGGATCAGACCACCCCTAACCCCTCCTACTCAGGAGGGGAATGAGGATACCTGAAGGGCGGGAGGTGGCGACCCGATGTAGATCGCTACAAAAAGAAAAGTCAATGTTTAACTAATTAAAAGAAAGGAACAAAAGAAATGGCAAGATCAAACATTCCAATGGTAATTAACCTGCGTCAGAACACGAATGACGCCAACGCTGCTTACGGCAAGTGGTTCGCTGAAGTGGACTCGAAGGAACCCCTGAACCTGAAGGGTTTCGCCAAGCACATGACAAGTCACGGCAAGATTGCCGACTACCAGATGTGCGTGCTGGTGCTGGGACAGGTGGTGGACTGCATGAGCGAGCTGCTCTCACAGGGTCAGCCCGTGAAGCTCGACGGTCTGGGAACGTTCTCACCGAGCGTCGACGGACAGAAGCTGGGTAAGGACACCCTGGCGAAGGCCGTGGAGGCCGGTGCCGACGCGATGATCAACGGCATCAAGATCAATTTCACCCCGGAGAACATCAAGGGTGAGAAGCTCACCAGCCGGGCCTTCAAGGAGCAGTGTGTGTTCGAGCTCGGGTACGTCGTGGAGAGTGAGGTGCGCATGGTCGGTGGCAAGGAGCGCCGCGTGCAGAAGAAGACACCGATCAGCTATCTGCTGGCTACCGCAGCCGACGGCAACGGCGGTGGCAACAACGGCGGTTCTTCCCAGAACGGCGGAACCTCCGGCGGTGGCTCAAACAGCGGCACTCAGAACGGCGGTAGCTCGCAGTCTGCTGCACTGGCTTCACCCACGATCAGCGGTACGACTCCGTTTGCTGAGACTACCTCGGTGAGCATCAGCGGCCCTGCTGGCGCTGAGATCCACTACACCACCGACGGCAGTGCGCCTACGGCCGAGAGCACGCTCTACAGTGAGGCATTCACTCTGAGTGACACCACGACCGTAAAGGCCATCGCTATCAAGGACGGTGAGTCGAGTGAGGTTGCAAGCAAGCTGTTCACCAAGTCCAGCAGCGACGGCGATGACGAGATGGATCAGAACTAACGGCTAAGGTTTTTTTTAGTCTAAGGAATCAAGGAATCTAGGAATGGTGGCACCCTGTGCCATTGCTGCGCCAGAGAGGTGCAAAGCACCGGAAGATTCCTATATTCCAAGATTCCTTAGACAAGAAATCCCTAGAAGAAAGGAGATTAGCAAATGAAGAAGCGTATAGTTGAGATTGCGGTGAAGGTTGTAGTAGCCGCGCTCACGGCGTTTTTGACGGCCATCACAACGACTAGTTGCATGGGGTATGGGCCGTTTTGAGCCACAGATGACAAGGATTCTTGCGACCCTGCGGTAGCAAGCGGCAAAGCCGAGCGAGGAGGGGTGCCCGTATGGGCGGGTTGGTCTGAACAGTTGGAATTATAGCGCTCCTTCAGACCACCCCTAGCCCCTCCTAACTTAGGAGGGGAAACTAACGAGAGGGCTGACATTTGTCGGCCCTCTTCTCTTATGTCTGTCTTGGTGCTATCGCCAAACTTATTTGATCGCCATGTTTTAATATTCGTAGAGTTTGATATGCAGTAGTTTCCACTCGCCGACGCTGATGCGGGCATGACGGCCTTGGTGGGTCTGGTCACCGTTATGACGACGCAGGTATTGCATGGTGCCGGCAGAATCGATGGAAACTTCATCGACGGAAAGAAGGCCGAGGCGCTTGCCACTAAAACGTTTGTTTGCCTTTTGCCCTGTACTCCCAGCAGCTTCGGCGAAACCGTCCTCGCCTAACTGCTTCTGTTCAGTTTGTTGTTTTTCCGTAGGCGTTTTGAAGTCAATGACCACGCCGCTGCCTGCCAACAGATAGTCGAATTTGCCAAGACGGATGAGCATGGCACCGCCCTCTGGCCACGTACTGCCGTCGGAGGCACGAGGATCCCAAGGCAGGGTGAAGTAGTGACGACAGGTCATAACCACATTATCATCGTTAATGATACGTTCACGATCCTCCTGGTCGAAGAGTAAACCCCAAGTTTTCAAATTGAAAATTGATAATTGAAAATTGAAAATTTGTTGCAGCAGAGCGTAGGACTGTGTCACGGATTCCGTCTCTTTTGGACTGGCCTGGTCGATGGCGAAGGGTGAGAATCCCAATGCCTGATGCTCGCCGAAGGCATAGAGGGCGCGGACGCCACTATTCTCGCAGCATCGGCTCTCAGGGATAAAGAGACGATTTTTGATTGTTCCACCATCCTGCGGACGCAAAGGCATCGCATACTGCGCACACCACGATTTGAAGCCAGTGTCGTAGATGTCGGGAGCAAGCATATCGATGCTGGGTGCGCCCTCGTGCCAGAAGTCGATGAGGTGTGCCAATGGTCCTGCCGATGGATATTCGCCAGGACGACGCCCTCGACTGTTCATCGCGGCATTCACATAGAGCGGCATATCATGAATTTCTCGAGCCGCCTTGGCCAGATGCTCCACGTAGCGGGCATAGCTCAGCGCCATAAACTTCTCGTCGGCATACTCATCAGTACCATAGCGCTCCGCCCACCTTTCTTGTTTATAGGCTTTCTCTGCCAGCGGAGAGTGGTCGCGTGCCGACTCCAGCATGCCGATTTCGTTTTCTATCTGCATCATGACGACCACCTCACGCTGTGGGTCTTTCTCACGGATATGCCGCATCAGTGCCGAGAAAGCCTTCAGATCTGCCTGTAGCACATTATCGCTGAAACACGAGGCGATCTCCATCTGTTTCCCTTCGGCAGTCATCGCCCTGGGAAACCGCTTCGTATCCTGCTTGAACCACGCTGGCGCATAGCATGACATTGAGTTCTTCCACACGCCAAACCAAAGGAAGACCACGTGCAACTGCTCGCGTCGCGCCACGTCGATTGTGCGGTCGATGAGTGTGAAGTCAAACTTCCCCTCCGTAGGCTCCATTAACTCCCAATAGGCAGGTACAAGCACCGTGTTCAGTCCCAATGCCCGCATCCGTGGCATCACCTCGTCGATATCCTCCACCGACGTTGCAGCTGAGTTGCTCAACTCACCGCCAAGGATGGGACACGGCAGGCCAGACAGCCTGTCATTCGTCTGGAGCGACTGTGCTGAACCAATCAGCACGAAGAATAAAAATAACAAGGAAAGATGGCCCTTTTTCATTTGAGTTTGTTTTTATGCATCCTATTTTACTTAAAACAGCTTGTGCCGTCAGCAAGACGTTTGAGAAGTTCGATGAGCACTTGCCAGATATCCTCTATGGTCGCCAGTTCCACACGTTCGCTGGTTGAATGCGGTTCTACGATACGTGGGCCGATGCTGGCAATCTGAATGCCAGGATAGTGCTCGACGAAGAACCCCGCTTCAAGCACGAAGTGCATGGCCACCATCCGTGGGCGCCAGCCCAGCACGTCTTGGAACGTGTCGGAGGTAAGCTGCAGGAATGCAGACTGTTGGTCTTCCTGCCAGGCAGGAGCCGACATCACCATCTCCGACTTTGCACCATTCTCAGCAAAGACATCGGCAATCTTGCGGCTCAGATCCATCATGTCGGCGTCGATGAAACTACGCGTATGGGTGGAAATGAAGATACAATCCTCTTCCGTCTGAATACGCCCGATATTGTTGGAGGTCTCAACGGTGTCTTTCATAGCCTCACTCATCTTGACGACTCCCTGCGGAACCTGCTCCAGACAGGTCATCATAGCGTTGATGGCTTCGGGATTGATGACGGTCTTCTGAGGTGGACATTCGTTGATGGTGCAGCGGATGGCAGGATCCGTATCACCGTATTGCCTGTGCAGCTGCCCGTTGATTCTGTTCACTTGCTCCATCAGGAAATCTTGGTCGTCTGATGGCATGTGGATGATGATCTCTCCCGATGATGCGATGGAGGCATTTGCCTCTCCGATATTGATGGAAGCTATTTCTATATCGTGTTTGGTGCGGATGGCATCCAGAATCGCCCACGCTACCTTGACGGCACTACACCGTCCCTTGTTGATGTCGACGCCGGAATGACCGCCCAGACCACCGTTGATGTTGATAGCGTAGCAGTTCGGTCCATTCACGCTCTTGTGCTCCACGGGGATGCGATGGAACTGCAGGCAGGCACCAGCCGCACCCGTCGTGATAGTGTCATAGTCTTCCGAATCAAGGTTGATGACCTTGCGGCCTTTCAGGAAGTCCCTGCTCAGTTGTGAGGCTCCCGACATGCCGTCCTCCTCATTGGTGGTAGTAATGACCTCCAGCGGGCCGTGTACCATCTCATTACTCTCCAACACGGCAAGTGCCATTGACAGTCCGATGCCGTTGTCTGCACCTAATGATGTGCCTCGTGCCTTCATCCATCCATTCTCTATATAGGCATCGATAGGTGTGTTAAGCGGATCACTCATGCCCACGCAAACCATATCCATGTGGTTGAGCAGTACGACAGGCTCTGCGCCCTCATAACCCTGTGTGGCAGGCTTGCTGATGACGACGCAGTTCTCCTTGTCGCGCTTATAGGGCAGATTCAGCCGCTCTGCAAACCTGCACAGGTAGTCAGCCACTCGCTCTTCATGGTGTGAAGGGCGTGGAATCTGGTTCAGTTCCTTAAAAATCTGAAATACACGTTCTGTTGTAGTTTTTTTCTGTTCCATATATTCAAGTATAATTCCAAAGACCCCGGCTTGCATTTCTGCAGGTCGGGGTCTTGATTTACAAACTCTCCTTTAATATTTCTGTTATATCCTCCTTCGTTAGGTCAAGATAGCCAGCAGGATAGACGACGCCGCTGCCGTAGTTCAGCAGCACCACTGGGCCATAGCCCTTCAGTTCGTCCTTGAGGAAGTTCAAAGACTCATCACCAAAATACAACTTGGTGGGATTGTAATAAGAAAAGTTTCCTAACATATCGTATATTTTTTAGTAAATCTGCTGCGAAGATACTAAATCATATCTGCATAGTTTACTTAATGTATTTCACCTCTTGCATTGTAATTCCATTCTCAATTAATGATGCAAAGATAATCATTTCATCCGATAATCGATGACTTCTTCACATTTTTTTCGTTTTTCGCGTCGTCTTCCGAAAATTTTGTGTATTTTTGCAGCGATTATCCAATTTAAAAGAATGAAACGATTTGAGCTAAACCTGCGCGACCTTGGAGGAATAACCTTTGAAGGAGGTGTCGTTCCTCATGGCCTCTATCTGCGTAGTGGTAAGCTCAGCATTCTCACAAAGGAGGAATGTGCCGAACTATGCAGGAAACATCATATCACCTGTGTGATAGATCTCCGCACACCAATTGAATCTGCCGAATATCCTGATCCTATTCCTGTCGGTGTGGAGTTCCTACAAATCCCAATTCTGAAGGATGCAGCCGTCGGCATAACTCACGAGACAGGTTCTGATGCGATGACAATTATCCGCAATCTGAGAAAGAACCCGGAGAAACTGAAGGAAATGGTGCCAGATTTCAAAGCACTATATAAGGACATCGTTACCGATGAATACTGCCGTAGCCAGTTGGATAAAGCTGTTGATATACTGAGAAAGAATGCAGAGAACGGAAAATGTACGCTCTTCCACTGCACTGCGGGCAAGGACAGGACGGGTATTGTGAGTATGGCTCTGTTGAAGTCATACGGTGTCGCCGACGAGGATATCATCCGTGACTACATGCGAACCAACCGCAATGCTTTCTGGCCTACCATCAAGAAATGTATTGGTGTGCTATTGCTGACCAGAAACTGGAGTCTTGTCAAGACTGCCTATAGTTCCTTTATGGCTGACTGTCAACTGATAGAGACCGCTATCAGATACTATAAGTAAAGCGAGGTAATCATAAAAGAATAAGGAAACTCCTTTAAATCTGTCTTCGGCTTTGGATTCTCTTCCGAAGGCATTGGTATCTGATCATGCAAAGCAGGCGCTCCCATCACGATGAGGTACAGGTGTTTCAGCGTCTTGTCGTTAGGAACAGTAAAACTCGTGGCGTTGATATCACCATAGATTTCCTTATCCTCAGTGGTAATGCCTACGAAACCATATCTCAGTTCTTTCCCGTTGATCTGAAGGCCGAAACTCCGTGCATTCATATCCACCTTATCATCGAGCTTGATGGCGTTGAAGCCGTATTCCTCAGGATAGTTCTTGGGGCGCAACAGTCCGTCCTTCTGTGTGGTCACCTCTGTATCGAAGGTGCAGGCATACTTCCTGGTTTCCTTCCTGGCATGCTTGAAGTCGAAGTTCACCAGGTGCTGATAGCCTCGGAACATCTCGTCGCAGAACTGCTGTTGATTCAGCCTGTACATCCGTTTATAGGTCATCACGGGATCCTCTCCTATCTTACCCTGACGGTATAACTCAGCTATAGACTTCCGTCCGTGCAGGTCGCTCCACCATTGGATGACGTAGGGTGAGTGGTAGATATTCTCCAGATGCAGATAGGCCTTGTGGGTGAGTTTCTTGAACGCCTCGAAATGGTAGTTCTCGTCCGTAAGCCAGTCAGGGTTCACCTGCCAGAGCATCCACTGGCTTGTCATCTCGAAAAAGCCGGAGCCTCCCCAGGCATCACCCGCCTTGTCTGCCGGAATCTGAAGCTGAAAGCTGTGTCCCAACTCGTGAGCCATGCAGTTCATCTTCTCATCCTGGATGCGGTTTGGTGCCACCCATAGTGCCCCAATAAAATCATCGTACGTGCCACCGTATGCCGTTCCCTCGTTCGAGTACATCACCATTACCATCATCTTATAATCATAGGAGTTAGAGGGGGTCTGAACAAACGCCAGTGTATCCCTGAAGAACCGATAAAACTCCTGTACCCTATCCCGCAGTTTCGTCAAATTAAACCGCATCGGCTTGCCGTCAAGGTCTGGCCCTGATACAATCCCGTCCTGTGGCTCGGCATAGAATCCCCGTTCCCACATAAAGATCAGGTCATCGGTCTCGATGCTCCTTTTAAACGACCACTTCGAGGTGTCTGCTTTTAAGTCTATCCCTCGCAGATCCTCAGGAATATACACTTTCTTTTGAGCGTCAGCCGACAGACTGCTAAGAGCACTTATCAAGCAAATAATCAACAGCTTCTTCATATCATCTATAAACTATAAACTTTAAGCTATAAACTAAAAGGGGTAATTCCCCACGATATTGTCCATATATACGGCTCGCGCGTTAAGCCATTTCTCCATACGGTTGATTTCCGTCTTGTATTGCTTGTCGATGGGCCACCGTTTGGCATCGCGCTCCATCGCCTCTGCAGCAGCCTCGGCATAGCGCTTGGCTTCTGGCCAGAACTCTGCCGTAATTCTCGGGCGTATCTGTTTCCAACGTGCCTTCACCTCACTGACGAACGCCTTGCTCTTCCACATGTCTGTAAAGAAGCTCGGCACATAGTCGTAATTGCTGATGTGGCGGGCAGGGTCAGTACCAAGCACCGTCTCGCGATAGTCAGCGAAATAGCCATGCCCGTCGTACATGTGTCCCCAGTCGAAATCGAATCCCGCATCGAAGTCCCACAGCGGCCCGAAAGTCCAGAGAGCATCGTCGCCGCTGTCCTTATGGATAAAGATGCTGCGGGGTGCAGCCACCTCCACATTATATATATACTCCTGTATCAGCAGATAGTCGATCATCACAGGCACGTTGCAGACCTTCTTCAGCGCCTCGTAGTCGTGGCTGAGGATGATATTCTCCAGATCGCCCAATGCCTTCTTGGCATCGCCGATAAGAGACTTTTCACTTTTCACTTCTATCTTTTCACTTATTTCAGGGCTCTTCACACATACCGGCATGCGATATACCTGCGACCAGAAGTTATCGTCGGCTCCTGGTGAGAGTTCCGGTCCATCATCAGAGTCGAACGACAGCAGCCAGCCCGCCTTCTTGTCGATGTTTACGCGGTTCTTGCCCTGCTCCACCTGTTCCGTCAACTGATATAGCCCCATATAGTCTCCATTGAGCGTCAGTTCTATCCAGCGTGTGTGGTTTGGGTAGGGAATGCCCAGCCTGTCGCCCATCTCGAAGACCAGCGTGTTCATCAGTTTCGTCGGATCGCGGAAGTTGGCCAGCAGCACCCAGTCCTTTTCCTCGCTGAGGCCTAATATGGAGGCCTTCTCGTCGAGTTTGATGCGGTAGGGCTTCTTGTCGTACCACTCCCAGGTGGAGTTTCCACGGCCACGAATCCGGCCACGCCCCTCATAGTTCCACACCGCCGTATCTGATTCTATCTTAATGGTACAGGCGCGATAGTCCTTCTTGTCCTTCGAGTCCACAGCCTGTCCACCATCTGTCGTGATGGTCATCTTCGCCACACGATACTTCGCCGCAAACTTCACAGTCTCGGGCTCCGTCTTCGCGGTATCCGTCTTCGCAGAGTCTGTCTTGGTGCCATCGGTAGGAGTTGGCACGGGAGCTGGCGGCACCGGCGAAGGCTCCAGTCCATCGTCACTCGACGAACAAGCCGCCATCAGCAAGGCCATAAGTCCAAAAAGGATGATCTTCTTCATTTTTGTTGTTAGTTGATTTTCTGCTGCAAAGGTACGGCTTTCCCCCCAAACCAACTGACACAATCGTCCAAAATGATGCAAATATCGTCCAAACCCCATGAAAAATGCTTCCTTATAGCTGCTATTATTGGTGCGACAACGACATCCCTAACATAAAATTCGCGGAAACCTTGTGTTTATCGGACTTCCGCGAATTTTCAACCCTAACATATCCCTAACATATCGGTCACGTATCCCTCACGTGATCCCTCACGTCAAGGTCATGCGGACTTCTTCAGAGGAACCACCTGATAGAACGGAATGTTCGAATGCGACTTCGACTCATAGCCTAGAGCCTTCATCGCCCTGCCGAGCTTTACCTTCGTGCCTGCGGTGTTTGGCAACGTAGGGAACTCACCCAGAATGACAGAAATCAGCTGGTCACCGTTCATCGACATGGCTGCCTCGCCCTTGTCAGGAAGACGGAAGCATGCGCAGACCATTTCTGAGATATCCTTCTGTTCCATGAAGTTCTGGTTCAGCTGCTGGATGCGTGCCACCTCGTCGTTGTTGAACCAGTAGGGTGCATTTTGTTCACAAATTTCATGTTTCACCTGGGCATAGAGCTGGCCATAGTCGATCTCGCCAGTGTTGTCGATCATCTGTCCGTCAGGAATCAAGATACAGATGTAGCGACGCGAGCCTGTACTATCCTTCAGCGGATGACGGTTGTTGGTGGTTGCCACGAACGAAGCGAATCGCGGCCGATCCTCCTGGGTGCGTCCGAAGATAGGACGTCCGTTCACCTTGCTGACAGACAGCGTCTGCTTCAACGAGGCCTGCTGTGAGGTACGGATGGCATCGAGCTCGTCGAGGTTGACTAAGAGATTGTTCGTCAGCGCCATCTCTTTGTCAAATTTGTTGGCAAGGTTCAGATGGTCGAGATAGTACTCTCTCAGACTCTGCGGCAACAGACGCCGTACGAACGTGGTCTTTCCACAGCCCTGCGGCCCGATGAACGTCGGCACGCACTCATTTCCGTGCAGCATGTCCATCTGAAGCCAGTGGGCAACGGCAGAGCGAAACCAGATGGTGAGGTAGTTCAACTGCTCAGAGGTGATGCCTGGGATACGTCCGAAAACCTTGGCAATATGGTTCTGGCCGTCCCATTCGGGCAGGCTCTTGAGGAACTCCTGCACAGGATTGTGCTCTGGCACCTCCTCGGATGTCACATACTCCGTTATCTCCGTCTTCGGGCTTCCCTTCTCCAGCACCTGTTCGCGCTTGGCACGAATGATGATGCTGTTGAGGGCCGCCTGTGTCAGAGGACGGTAATCTAATTCGGCTTCATTGAAGTCGCACGAGAGACTGCCTACGTTATCGGCAGTATTGCCATCGACGGCATCAGTCGTCTTTGGCAGGATCGCAAACTCTACCTTTCCATTGAGGATGTTTCGACGGAAGCGGTAGTTGTCCATGAGGAACTGCTCGATGATGAGCGTTCCGTCCAGAGAGGCTCCTGGAGTCTCTGCTGGCAGAATGTTGTTATTCGCCATACCTTATATTATATCAAAAGTCTAACCTATTCCTTCAGGCCATCTCCTTATGTAGTAATCTTGGCGCGCTTTTCACAGCGTGCTTTTCAGGGTACAAAGGTACAACATTTTTTTGTGATATGCAAGTTTTCCCTCCGTTTTTCCTGAAAAAGTGCGGTTATTAACATTTTCCTCAACAAATAAAAACATGAGGGTTGTGTGAGGTATATGTTAGGGATTAAAAAGAACCCTAACGTCGCTAACCTGTTCAGTATAAAAGATATAGCTCTAAAATGTTAGGGATGCCGCTTTTTCTGCGATAAGGAGCCCTTATTCGTCAATAAGGGACCCTTATTCGTCAATAAGGAGGCCTTAAGCTCCTTAATCATATTGTAAGAATAATTCGCAATCATAAAAATCACGAAAAGCACCTAAAAAACGCCCTAAAACAGGGCTTCGGAGTTTAGTTAGGGGAAAGTCGGAGTTTCCCCTAACGAAAGTCCTACTTTCCCCTAACTAAAGTCCAGGTTTAGTCTATGGTAAATTTGGGAGCTGGTTTAGACAATTCATCGTGTCAGTATTTTTCGTAATTTTTTGTGACAGAACAACAAAAGGAATGGGGGCGATGCCGGATGTGGAAGTCCGGGCACCGCCCCCTTAACCTAAAAAACAGGGTTTTAGAATTGCAGATTCAAATTGAATACTGCCTTGTACTGCTTGCCGTCTTTGGTGTAGACGAGGACGGGCTTGATAGTATATTTCTTACCAGGCTCAGATTGTCCTGGGTAGTGGCCGTAGGTGATGATGAACTCATCCTTGCCATACTCAAACCAGAGCGGATCTTTATCACCCCAAGAACCCTGCGAACCGTCGGCCTTGACGTAGAATCCGGCATTGGCGGTATAGCTGTAGTTGATGCTGCCGTCAGGCTGGAGCAGTCCGAGGACGATCTTGCCTTCTGCAGGCTCTGCCGTCGTATTGGCGGCAATGGGCTGCGTGGCACCGCTGAGGGCAGAGGGCTGCATCACGAAGGCCTGAGCCAGTCGTTTCAGGTCGTTGCCTGCAAGTTGAATGGTGCCGAGCACATAGTCGCCTGATGAGGCATCACACTTCAGGTCGTAGGTGAAATCGACATCCGTAGGATCCTTCGTCTCGTCGATGGAGAAGTTGCCGTAGAGGTCGGTGCCGCTGATCTTGAAGCGGTAGGGACACTGCATGTCGGTTTCTTCCTTCTCGTCCCAAGGACACTGGTGGTAGCTCTTCGGAGCACCCTGCACTATGAGGTAGAGGTTCTGCGTGCCGGAAGGAACGGTGTATGAGGCCTCGCCATTTGCATCGGTGAGGTTCATCTCACTGTAATCACGTGAGCCATCCTGCTTCAGAGCCACGAAGCCGTAGGCGATAGCCTGACCCTTACCTACATTATTATAGGTAGAGGTATTGCCCACCACACGGAAGTCGCCATCAACCATATTACCGGCATCGCCCTTTGGCAGCGGACTGCCAGCTTGCAGGGCCTCCATCTGTACCGTCACCTTCGTACCGGCTGCGGGCACGTCAAGGTTGATGATGTTGAAGCCCATCGGCTGCGGGCACTGCTCGTAGCCAATTTGGTAGTAGCCGTCCTGCGCATAGAGCGAGGTCTTATAATTGTTGTTCTGTGTTGTGAAGTGCTGGCGAGTACCGTCGAAGTCGAAGGTCACACAGCGCTGGGCATACTCGAAGAGCTGCTTCTTGTAGTCCTCGTAGTTAACACCGAAGATGCGCATATAGGCTTCAGAGGCATCCTCAGGATACTTCGATTCATTCCAGATGCGACCTAAGGTCTTGTCACCATGCAGCTGCGTCCAGTAGTACTGCAGATAGTAAGAGGCATAGCGCTGCCACTCGTGCTCGAAATGGCGATGGCACTGCTGGTACCACACGGCATTCCACGCATCGTTGAGTGCCTGCTCAGGATAGTCCTGATACGACTGCCATTGGGCACACTGCTCCCAGAATCCGCAACCGCCGTTCGAGCCCTCGTAGCCGTAGCGATAGCCCGACTTGAAATCGTTGGGAGCACCGTTGCGCACGTTGTCGCAGTAGGTCTGGTACTGGAACGAGTGGCCAATCTCGTGGCCGATAGTTGAGCCTACGGGCTGGCAGGTGCTTGGGTTCACCCAGAGGGCACCGATCACATTGTCGTAGCCGGAGCCGGTAGCGAGCCATTCGGTCTGATAGAGCAGATAGATCTCCATCTTGTAGTCGTCGAGATAGCTCTTGCCCTGACCAGTCACCACCATACCGAGTTTGTTGATGTTGGTCTTATAGAACTGTTCTGCCTTCACCAGCAGGTCATCGATATCGACACGCAGTTCTGCAGGCACTTCGCTGCTGTTGGGGTCACTGCCGAAGCCAGCCTCCCAGAACACGAAGAAGTGCTCACTCTGCTTGTAGCGGAAGAACGACCACTTGGAATCGCTGCGCAGCATGTCAAAGTTGAACTCTTGCGGCTTGTAGAACTTCTCGTAGCTAGGGATATCGCTCTCGCTCATCACATCGATGGTGGTGCCGCCCTGAGTCACTTTCAGCTGGGTCTTGGCAGTGCCGCTGACCACGCTAATGAGTGCCTGACGAGGTGTCTTAGAAGTGTTCTTCGTCATCTCGAAGCTCAGCTTCTCTGATGCACCACCCACACCCTTGGCGCTGACAAGCTTCAGCCACTCGCTGCCGCTCTCCACGGTGGCCGACCATACGGCACGTGAAGAGACGGTGAGCGAATAGAATGTCTCGTTGAACTCCACGTTCACCTCTGTCTCGGAGAGGGTGGGAGCAGAGAATGACTCTTGCTTGTCATCGCTGCTGCAGGCAGCCATACAAATGGCAGCCAGCAGCAAGAGAGATTGTTTTACAAGACGTATCATGCGGCAGGTGTGATATTAAACGTGATGTTGTACGTAGCGGTCACACCGTTACACTCGATGACATACTTCACCTTCATGGAACCGCCCTCGGCAGGGAACAGCTCAGGATGGTTGGCAGCATAGAAGAAGAGTTCCGTCTCAGAGCAACCGAGGAACACATAGACCAGCTCGTTGCCAGAGCCCCATGAGGCTGCCTGACCTTCCATGTCGAGCCAGTATCCGGGAGCCTCTCCTGTATAAGCGGGGTTGCCGGCATCGTCGGCAGGCTTGCCCACCTCGTCGATCCACATCTTCAGCTCTCCGCTCTTGATGGCGCTATAGATCTGATAGGTGGTCATCTTGAAGGCCTGGCGCAGATCCTCCTTCACATCGAAGTCATCAGTAGCACCCCACTCGTTGTCATAGACCTTCGTCAGGGTGATGTCCTTCTCGATGCTCTCAGGGTTGCCAGCGGGAGCCGTCTCAGGATCCTCGTAGGCTACCACATTGACGGTGATGATGTTCTGCACCAGCTTGCCGTTGGCAGCAGCGTCGAACTCTATCGTGACAGTCGAGCCAGCAGGCATCTTCTCGGGCATCTGTCCGATACCGATGGTTTCCGTGGCAGCATCGAAGTGAGCGAACACGCTGGCGTCATCACCCCAGGCACCGAGCTTGCCGTCCTGGCCATACCAGAAGCCGGGAGCGTCGGCATTGTAGTCCTGGGCGTAGCCATCCTCCGTCGGAGTGGTCCACTTCACCTCGCTCCAGTTAGTAGCACCGAGTGCGCTCAGCGTGGCAGCGGCATCGAAGCCGGGCACGGCGGCGGTGACGTAATCGTTGTTGGGTGAGCAGGTCAGTGTCAGATTGTTGGTGGCTACGATCTCACCGGCTACATCGCCCTTGGCGGTGATGTTCACAGTGATCTCATTCATCACAATCTTGTTGTTGGCCAGGGCACCGAAGCTGACAGTAACGGTAGAACCAGCCTCCATCTGATTCGGCATCTGACCGATGAGGATGGCCTGTGACTCTGCATCGAAGTGCGAATAGACACTGGCATCATCGCCCCATGAGCCTGAGAAGCCGAGCTTGTCGTACCAGAATCCAGGTGCATCGGCGCTATACTCCTGAGCATAGCTGCCATCGGCATTAACAGCCACCCAAGCCACCTCGTCGAATGAAGCGACACCCAGAGCGCTCAGTGTAGCGGCTGCATCGAAGCCGGGAACGGGAACAGCGGTGTAGTTGTTGTCCTGCTCTGTCTCGAGCGTCAGGTGGTTGGTAGCCACCACCTGGGCTGTCACCTCACCACGCTCATGCGGCTTGGCAGTGATGACGATGGCCACACGCTTGTCTTGATACTTAAGAGCCTCTATGAAAGTGATGTTCTGACCTTCGACCAGACGGCCAGGAAACTGACCTACGTAGAAAGCACCCGTCTCTGCATTGAACTCAGCGAAGGTCATAGCCCCATCGCCCCAGTTGATGACATCACCCTTGGCATCCCACCAGTGCCCCCAGGGTGCACCAGTGTTACTCATCGTCATGTTATCGGCATGGGTAGAGCCTTCGATGGCGAATCCGATGATGTCAATACCGTTGTCCTCACCTGCCAATGAGCCGGTAAGCAGCTGTTCGGTGGTGATGCCGAAGAACGCTGCGATGGCCTCACAGTCAATGGGTACATCCACGCCGTCGTAGGAATTGGCGCTGATGGTGATCTCAGCGTCGTAGGTGAGAATCAGTCCTGCGTCGATCACATTACGCAGGGAGTCCTTGATGCGCTGCTGGCGCTCCATCTCGGCAATTTCCTCATCGGTCAAGTTGTGAAGACCCCAGTAATTCTCGTTGTCTCCGCAGCTGCTGAATATACCGATAGTGGTGAAGAGCAGCAGTCCGCTAAGAATATATGATAGCTTTTTCATATCGTTTACTTTTTTACCTTTTTACTTTTTTACCTTTTAATATCCCGGATTTTGTTTCAGACTAATATTGGATTTCATCACCTCATCGGGGATAGAGAAGATGGTATAAGTAGTGCTGGTGGTAGCATCCTTGCAGAACCACGACTTACCATTCCATACGCTGCGTCCGTCTGTCATCTTGAAGCGGATGAGATCCTGGCGACGGTGAAGCTCACAGCAGAACTCCCATCCGAGGTCGTCGAGCAGACCACCGAGTTCGATATCGGAACCACCCTCGAAAGTGGTGATATGTGTTGACCAGTCGTTGTAACCGGAGGTGGATCCTTCAGGCACCGTATATTCATCATGTCCGTAGGCATAGACAGAACCGCCTTCGAGGTCAGCCACTGTACGGGTAGCCTTCGAGGGATTGCTGCTGAAGGCACGCTGACGGACCTGAGTCACTAATGATGCAGCCTGATCCTTGTCGCGTCCGAGGCGAAGCAGACACTCGGCTTTCATCATCAGCACGTCGGTATAACGGAAGATGGCGACATCGTCGGCAGTCGTACCGTCGTCAGTACCACCGATAATCTCGTACTTGTGCAGACGATAGCCCTCCTGCTGATAGGCACCGGGATTGTCGATAGAGTGAACGTTGAGGTTGTAGGTCAGGATACCCGTACCTGTCCAGTCGTCAGCCTCGAAGTAGATGGGGTTGCTGGTATCGGAATTGGGGATGTACTTGCCTCCCTGCTGAGTGGCGTGATACTGCGGACCACCTGCCCAGGTGTCAGCCAAGCGACTGTCATCCTCGTCGTAAGTGCGGATCCACTGGGGAATACCACAGCTGCCGTTATAGCCAGCAGCAGTAGAGCCGTAGGCCTCGATGCCTGACTGCGGGAAGCAATAGCTCTGCAGACCGAACTGCACGGTATGTGTGCGGTCGCCAGGCACCACGAAGATCACCTCGGGATTGGAACTGAGATCCTCAGCGAAGTTCTCCTTATAGGTGGCAGCGAGACTATAGCGGCCAGAGTTGATGATGGTGTTCAACTCATTGAGGCAAGCCTCATAGCCGTCGTTACCGCTGGTTTCCAGATAGACGTTCTTGTTCAGATAGAGCTTGGCAAGTGCCATAGAGCAGGCAAATTTATTGCCATAGCCAAAGAAATCGTCATCGCCGATGCCTTCCTTGGCTGCCGTGAACTCAGTCACCAGGAAGTCATACATCTCCTGTGGGCTCACCTGCTCAGGCAGATAACCTGCAGGCACGTTCTGAGTGGTCTGGAGCGGGATGTTGCGGAACATATCAAAGAGGTGATAGTAGAACATGGCACGGAAGAAACGTGCATGAGCCAGACTCTTCTGCGTGGCAGGATTGGCGGGATCGATAGCGTCGATCACCAGATTGGCATAGCCGATGCCACGATAGGCAATCTGCCAAGGGTTGTAGATCTGATCCACCGAGGGACTCCAGTTATGACGGTGCAGATTGATGTAAGCATCTCCCCAGCCCACACCTACACGGGCAGGAACCATATACTGATCAGTACACTCCTCAAGGAGATGATACATGCCGAACCAATCCTCTACCAGATAGCGGTATTGCGCTACCGAGGCACCGAGCAGCAGTGAGAGGTCATTCTCGTTAGAGAGATCGATGTTGCTCTCGTTGAGGTCACTATACAGCGTCTCGTCGAGATTCGTACATGATGAAAGGCTGATGCTTCCTGCTGCAAAGGCAATCAGAACTTTATTGAATATCTTTTTCATAATCTTTGAACTTTGAGCTTTATGATTACTTT
>JAEEGH010010606.1_pt1 | contig 21092 bp, 13 predicted proteins | sample 9134181 | NCBI WGS metagenome assembly JAEEGH01 (sample SAMN16246544, study PRJNA631951) | gut metagenome | biome: gut microbiome; feature: rumen; material: DP-attached | host: Bos | place: Iran: Karaj | collected 2018-10
CAGTCGGTAGCGTTTACCCTGTAGTTCAGTTCCTTGTCAGAATAGTTGGTGATGACGAACCCCTTGTCAGTCCAGTTGTTGGAACCGAGGTCGGCCGTTTCCATGAGTCCGATAAAGGCACGTTCGCTCCATGTGCCGTTGCCGTCGATGGTGCCTGGCACAACAATGCAGTAGTACATGCGATAGAGACCAGTTTTCACCTTACGCACACAGGGTGCCCAGTAGCCGTAGTTGGTGCCGGCAGTAGAATTGCCCAGTCCCATTGCACTGCGAATCTCGTTCAGTTTCGGCTGTACCCACGAAGGGGTGTTGGGCATGGCAGCGCCCAGGTATTCCCAGTTGACCAGATCAGCCGAACGACGGCAGTGGAAGTGTCCGTGACCAGCCTGAGGATCTCCGTAGCCTGCATCAGTGCAGTACATGTAGTAATAGCCGTCGTCGCCCTTCACGACAGAGGGGTCATGAACGTTGGCCAGGTTCCACTGTGAGCGTTGTGCCCAGGTAGAAATGCTACGGTAGTCGTCGGCATAGGCCGGTGCCGTCCAGTCGTCAAGTTCCGTAGAGGCCGTTTCCGATGTGGTAAACGTCACCTCATCAGAATACACCACCTTGCCACTGGTCTGTGCGTACGTACGTACATAATAAGTGGTAGAGGGCGACAATCCGGCCAACGTCACCGTCATCTGAGCCGACGAGCCGGCGATCTTCGTGTCGTTGATGGTGGGATTGGACGAAGTGCCGTAACAGAAGCCGCGGCTTGTGATGCCTGACCCTGTGGCCGAAGCCTCCACGACTGCCGACGACGACGTGACGGCAGTCACTGTCGGTACTGTGACCGACAGTGAACCACCGGGATTGTCGTCACCTGGTGCATCATCACCGCAGGCTATTGCCAGCAGGCTGAGCATCAGCAGGGTAAGCTTTTTTGACAGCTGCCTCATATTACTCGAATACTAAGTGTGAGCCGTCAACTGTCATGTGGAAGAAGCAGTCGTCAGGATTGACCGTGTTGATGCCAGTGTAGGTCTGGGTGTAGGTTACACCGTTATTGCCCTTCATCACAGCCTTGATGTCGGCCAGGCCACCGCCACGGTTGGTTACAGAGACGGTTACCATTGACTCGTCCATAGCAGCGAGCCATACGCCCCAGTCGCCCTGGTCGCCGGTGGGAGTACAAGCAGCATAGCCATTACCCCAACCGTAGTTGTCGGCACGTACCACAGCATACTCCGTAACACCGTCAGCCGAAGCCAGCACAACGACGAAGTTGTTCCAGTTGTTGGCACCATTGGTAAAGTTCCTGAAGCGCGTGGTATAAGTCTGGCCAGCCGGAACTTTCCAAGGCTCGGAGTGAGCACCCCAGAAGGCCGACGAATTGTCTTCCTCACCGATTACTTCATCAAACTCCAGATGACAGCCGTCAACCGTCAGGTGGAAATAGAAATCGTCAGGATTGACCGTATTGATGCCTGTGTAGGTCTGGGTGTAGGTCACACCGTTGGTGCCCTTCATCACAGCCTTCACGTCGGCCGTTCCGTCACCGTTGTTCGTAACGTAAGTCGTCACCTTGGCGCCGTCCATGGCAGCGAGCCATATACCCCAGTCACCCTGGTCGCCGGTGGGAGTACAAGCGGCATAGCCGTTACCCCAGCCGTAGTTGTCTGCACGTACCACAGCATACTCCGTAGCACCGTCGGCAGAAGCCAATACAATGACGAAGTTGTTCCAGTTGTTGGCACCGCTGCTGTAGTTGGTGAAAGTGGTAACGAAGGTTTCACGGGCACCAATCTTGATGCTCTCAGAATGGGCTCCCCAGAAAGGTGTTGAATTATCAGTAGCACCGATGCTGGTGTACATCTTATCAACAATCTCGAACTGTGCACTGGCGATGACAGGACTGCAGCTCTCGCCCTTGTACGTCTTGTTATAGACAGCCACCAGCGTCTTCGTACCGAGCTGGGACATATCGGGTATGGCCTGGAAAGTCAGGTCGGCAGCCGTTACGGTCTTCGATACTGCCTGCTCAAACTCAACGGTAGCAGTAACGTTGGCAAAGGCAGTAGCAAGGTCTGTGCCCTGCATCACCTTACGAGGTACGCCGTTCAGCGTCATTGACAGTGGTAGCTTGTCTTCAGCCGAGGTGAAGCCTCCGATGGGCTCGATGGTTGAGCCGATGAAGTTGATATACGAACCCTCGGGCACCATGAAGGCACGGATGGTAGTGTTCGACGCATCAGCATTGAGATTCGTCAACGGCGTCTTCTGTGTGTAGGTTTTCGTCACTGTACCGTTGGTAATCTTGACTAACAGCCCGCCAGCAGAGCGGTCAATGGTCAGCGTCACCTTGCCGCCCAGCTTGTCAACGCCGGCATCGGTATCGGTTTCAAAGGTCAGCGTGCTCTCTACGAGGCTACGGTCAATGTAGTCGCCCCACTCGGAGTTTCCGCTGGGCTGATTGTCGTAGCGAATAGCACCATACTCCTTATAGTTGGCGGCACCACGGTCCTCATCATTGGTGATGATCAGTGCAAAGTTCTTGTACGTATTAGAGGCATTGGGGTTGATGTTCAGATTGAACACAGCATTCCATACACCGCCTTCAGGAATCTGGTAGTACTTGCTAAACACAGCCCACCAGCCCGAAGAGAAGTCGGTTGCACCAATGGTATAAACATCCTCCTCCAGTCCTTCAATATCATCTGGGTCACCGTTGCCTTTCGCATTCTTGATAGAATCCACTTTCTGCGAAAGCCAGTCAGGGGAGTCAACGTTGTAAAGGTCGCCGCCCTCACAACTCGTCAGGCCAGTCAGGCTACTGACCACAATCAACAGCCCACAGCACAATGCTGCTATTTTATTTAGGTATTTCATAATATCCTAATTTTATTGTTTAATCTTTAATGTTTAATCTTTAATCTTCTCAAAGGTTCACCACAGGATGAATGGCCCAGCCCTTGCTTGAGAAATAACCGGCGTTGCTGGTGCTGTTGTTGGCAGAGTTGCCCACCAGATTGGGGTTGTCGTTCAGCGTGCCCTGATAGATTGGCAGGAACTCATGACCCTGAATCCAGGAGTCGTATGAGCTCTTCAGCTCACCGTCAGTACCCACCTGTGAGTAGCTGACAGCCTCCTTCACACGTGTTCTGTCAGTAGTACGGCGGAAGGTACCGTGCTCCTTGAGCTGCTGCAAGCGTCCGCTCTCATAGAAGAATCCCCAGCGGATGAGGTCCAGACCGCGTCCGTACTCACAACCAAACTCTTTGGGACGCTCCACATTGGCAATCTGCTCAAACAGCTTGTCCTTTGAGCTGAAGTCAGCCAATTTCAGACCTGCTAGTCCGGCGCGTCCACGCACCTGGTTGATCCAGTCGATGGCCTGCTGGGTAGGACCGTTTACCTCGTTCTCACATTCGGCAGCACGCAGCAGCACGTCGCTGTAGCGCATCATGCGCAGGTTGATACCACAGTGCAAACCCGTCACCACTTTCTCGTAGAGACCTGTGCGCAGATTCGTGTTCTTGGCTATGGGCAGTCCGCCGTAGTTGTTGTTGGTTACCACAGGCTCAGCGTCAGACATCTGCGTGCCGTAGCATACGTTGCCATACTCAAAGCCTTCCCACTCAGTCTCATAGGTGCCGATGGTCCAGTAAAGACGGGGATCAAGACCGCCGCTGGTAGTACGCTCTGCTTTGAACAGGTTATAGAGCCAGGGGGATGCTGAAAGGTCAGCCCATCCACCGCAGTCGCCAGGACCGAAGTTACTCTCAATGGCATGACCCTGCGTAGCGTTAGGACTGGTGTTCACGGGCGTCCACTCGTCGTCGGTACCCTGTGAGCCGTAGTCCAGGAACTGCACCTCAAAGAGGCTCTCGTCGTTGTTCTCATAGGCAGCGCCCTCGCGGAAGTTGTCGCCGTAGTTGGCCATGAGCCTGTAGGCACCGTACTTGCCATTGATGATATCCTTGAGCACAGTGAGTGCCTCACTGTACTTGTGGCGCTGCATCAGCGTGCGGGCATAGTAGCCGGCAGCAGAGCCCTGAGTAGCACGACCCTTGGCCCACTCACCGCCCAGCGCCTTGGTGGGCAGCAGCTGCATGGCCTGGCTAAAGTCAGTCTCTACCTGGTCAAGCACGCGGTCATACTGTGCAAAACCGTCGGTCTCACCCTCCTGATAGTTGGCGGCATAGAGGCCCTCAAGGGTAGAATAGGCATTGTAGTCCGTAATAAGAATAGGATTCTGATAGTATGCAGCAAGGTTATAGTATGCCAGTCCGCGCAAGAAGAGCACCTGTCCTTTGATGTGCTTCAGCTTGTCACTGAGCACAGCATCATCATCACCACAACGGGAGATCACATAGTTGCAAACGTTAATGGTATAGTACCAATCACGCCATGACCACTGGCCAATCTCGTCAGTGATAGGTTCGTTCAGGTCATCGAAAGGCATATACCAGACCTGCGAGGAGTTCCACACCTCATCACCACGGCACACGTCGATATTGTAACCCACACGGGCGTAGGTTCCCTCCATGCGGATATGGTTATAGGCAGCTATGACGCCCTCCTCCAGTTCCTCGGCAGTCAGGCCGTAGGTGGCCGTTGTCTGCTGGTTGGGATTGGTCAGCTCCAACTTGTCTTCGCACGATGTCATCGTGCCGATGCCCAGCAAAAGGGCAATCGATAATTTATATAGTTTCATCTTTTTTCGATTTACTAATGTCCGTTTTTCGATTCATATTCATTTAGAACGAGAAGAGTACACCTGCCATGAAGCTGCGTGCACTGGGGAACGAGCAAAAGTTGTAGCCAGGTGTAAACGTTCCTCCGGCATAGTCAACATTGTAACCTTTGTAACCCGTGAAGGTATAGAGATTCTGTGCCGATATGTAGGCACGAACACCGTTTACCACGCCCTTGAACCATTTGTCAGGGAAATTGTAACCCAGTTCAACGTTGGCAATCTTCCAGTAGGCAGCATTCTGAATCTTACGCTCGCTGAACAGGTCGTTCCAGGCCAGCGTAGCATTGTTGGCTGCATAGGTGCGAGGCATAGAGGAGAGGTAGGTCAAGCCGTCGTCCGACCAGCGGTTGGCGTCGAGCATGGACACGTCCTTGTTCCAATAGCCGTAGCAGGAGTTCAGACTGTTATAGATGTCATCAGACACATGATAGTCAAGCGCACCGAAAGTAGCGATACTCAGGTCGAAACCTTTGTACTCCAGGTGGGCGCTCAGACCGAAGTTGATCTTCGGCAGGCCGCTGCCTAACGTGGTCTGGTCGTTGGCGTCGATGATGCCGTCGCCGTTGATATCCTTGTAGAGGCAATCACCCAAGTTGGCACCCGGCTGTGTGGCATGGTCGTCAAGGTCGGCCTGTGTACGGGCAATGCCCTCATAGACCCAACCATAGAACAGACCCACTTCCTGACCCACTTCTGTCTTGTAGGCACCGGTGATGTAGGCATCCGTACCAAAGCCCAGTGAGGTCACCTTGTTTTTCAGGGTGCTGAGGTTGGCAGCAATCTCATACTTCAATGGATGGTCGTGGTTACGGTAGGTTGCCGAGAACTCAAAGCCGCTGTTCTCCATGGATGCTGCGTTCATGGTCACACTGGTGTTGGCCACACCGGCGCTGGCAGGAACGGGCACACCGTAGTGCAAGTCCTCTGACTTGTTCTTATACCACTCGGCAGTGAATTCAATACGGTTGTTGAGGAAGGCAAGGTCGATACCGACGTTCATGGTCTTCTTCTTCTCCCAGGCAATGTTCTCATTGACGAAGGTAGAAACGGCGGAACCCGTCACAGGGTTGTTGCCAAAACTATAGGTCATATTGTTACGGGCCAGCGTAGCCTGATAGGCATAATCACCTACTGCTGCCTCATTACCCAGCACACCATAGCTACCACGTACCTTGAACATGTTGACAACGTTACGGTCGAAGGGGAAGAAGCTCTCCTTATCGAAACGCCAACCCAGAGAAACTGAGGGGAAGGTTTCCCAGCGGATGTTCTTGGTCAGACGTGAACTGCCGTCACGACGGACAATAGCAGAGAACAGATACTTGCCGTCGTAGTCGTAGTTCAGACGAGCAATATAGGATGCCAGTGCATGCTTGTACTCATAGGAGCTGGCGTATGTGTCGTTAGCATTCTGAATCTGCAGGAAGTAAGGTTCGGAGAAGTTGACACCCCAGCCGGTCAGTGTGTGTGTGTTCTCCTCTTCATAGGTCTGACCCACCACGAGGTTCAGGTGATGCAGTCCGATCAGTCCGTCATAGGTCAGCGTGTTCTCTACCAGGAAGTCAGAGTAAGTACGCTCAGCCTCGGTGAGTTTCTCGTTGCTCTTGTCAAGATAGACACGATTACTCTGAATCCAGGCCGACACCCATGTCTTGTCCTTGGCGTTGGTCTTGCTGTAAGAGAGATTGAGCTTGTAGTTCAGGTGATGATTCTCGGAATTCAGTCCCAGCATCTTGAGCAGGTCAACGTCAGCAGAGCCTGTGGCTACTACGCGGTCCACCAGCGTGTTACGAGTCAGCAGATTGTTGACCAGCAGGGGGTTAGAAGCCGAGATGTCACCATGAATGGTATCGTAATAGACACCGTAGCCATAGGCATCGTAGTTGAAGCTGCTGGCAGAGCCGACCTTATCGTCAAGTACCCATGTAGATTCATCGTATGCCTTGATGGTGGGCTGCATGAGCAGGGTACCGCGAAGCACGTTGGTCACGTCACCGTAAAGGCCCTGTACATATTCTGAAGCGTTTGATAGTCCCATGCCGTCCTGACTGGAATGTGAATAGACCAGGCTGGTGCGGAACTTGATGAACTTCGTCTCCATGGTGTTGTTGACACGGGCGGTGAAACGCTCGTAGTTGGGTCCTGCTCCTTCCAGCGTACCCTTCTGGTTGAAGTAGTCGAGACCTATATTATAGGTATTATGGGCACCACCGCCGCTTAGGTTGATGTTGTGGTTCTGACGGATTCCTGTCTTGAACACCTCGTTGAACCAATCGGTATTGGTGTTGTCCATAAACTGATACTTGCCCGTTTCTGGGTTCAGTGAATAACCGCCGGGCAACGGAGTACCAGAGTTGAGACATGCCTGACCAAGGTACTGGCTGTACTGACTGGCATTCATCACGTCGTAGGTGTTGCTGGATATCTTGTCAACACCAAAATAGCCCTTGTAGTCCACCTTTAGCGGCTGGTCCTTCTTACCGTTCTTTGTAGTGATGATGACCACACCGTTAGCAGCACGTGAACCGTAGATGGCACCTGCAGAAGCGTCTTTCAGCACCTGAATGGTCTCAATGTCATTGGGCGAGAAGTCGCGAATAGTCGTTCCCATAGGCACTCCGTCAACCACATACAACGGGGCTGTGCTGCCGAAAGAACCAATACCACGGATACGCACCGACGGATCGGCACCAGGCTGACCGTCAGAGGTAATCTGCACACCGGCCACTTTTCCTTCCAGCATAGTGGAAATGTTAGAGTTGGAAACTCGCTTCAGTTCTTCAGCGTTGACAACGGCGACAGAACCGGTCAAATCGGCCTTTTTCTGTACACCATAACCTACCACAACCACTTGGTCGAGCGTAAAGTCATCGGAAGAGAGTTGAATCTGGCCGATATTTGCACGGCCACGCACGGCTACCTCTAAATCCTGATAGCCCAAGTAGCTTACCACGAGCGTCGCATCCGACGAAGCTTCAACTTGGAAGTTTCCGTCAATGTCGGTCACTGTTGCAACCTGAGTACCTTTTACCCTAACGGTTGCTCCAATGAGCGGCTCTCCTGACTGGTCAACAACCTGACCACTGACCTTGATGGTCTGTTCTGATGCCGTTGTTGTTGCCAGAACAGGAAGCGTACAGAATGACAGGCCTCCTATGACACCCAGAAACAGCATCACAGAGAATAATAACTGTTTTCTCATTGTTAATTGTTTTTAAGTTAGAATGATGTTAGTACAAAAATTTTGGTGCAAAATTACGCATGGACACCTTTCGCAAGGTGGACAAAATGATATATTAGGTGGACAATTTGTCCTTGTTCAGATTTTCAGCGTATGTACTCGGGTTTGTGCCGTACATCTTTGTAAAACAACGGGTAAAATACTTCGGGTCGTTGAAACCTACCTTATAGGCAATCTCGGTGATGTTACGATTACTGTCACTTCTGAGGAGGAGATTTTTTGCAATGTTCAATCGGTAGCTTCGGATAAATTGGCCTGTACTCAAACCTGTTTCTGCATTAAGACGCCGGCCAACCAGACTGCGGCTCATACCTATGGCCTCGCAAAACTCCGTAACGCCGAATTCGCTGTCCGTATAGTGCTGTTCCATGACTTCCGTAGCCAGTTCCATGAAGGGTCTGTTGCGCCGCATCTCTTCCTCCTTGTCGGCTTCTAAACTGCGGTTGTAGCTTTTCTGAAGGCGCTCATGATTGTCTAAAATGTTCTGAATGCGTGACTGTAGTTGGGCAGGATTATCAGAATCGTCTAAAACACGACGTATGGGCATCAGCAGCTTCTCGGCCTCCTGCTGGCGCAGGGCTTCTATGCGACGACGGTAGAACCATACGCCAAGACCGGCCAAGAGGAGGGCGACAATCAGCAAGAACCACCAGCTTTTCCAGAAATAGGGAGCCACTTCCACCTGTATGCTGACCGATGACGATGACTGCATGACTACGTATTCCACTTCAAGGGTATAGGTGCCAGGCTTCAGACTGGTGTAACGCACTGAGTGCTCACCAGGGTTCAGAGATGTCCACTCATCCTCAAACCCTTTCATGCGATATCGGTAATAGCCTTGCTGTTCGCTCGTGTAGGTCAATGTAGAGAAGTCAATGGCAAACGACTTGTTAGACTCATGCAACCTGATACACGATGCCTGTGAGATGTCGGCATCAATATGCCTGCCGTCGGCAGCAGTGATTTCCTGATTATCTACCGTCAGACGAGTGAACACCAAGTGTACGTCATACTGCGCATCGACATTTTCGCCACGTATCTCGGTCAGGCCGGAAAGACTTCCTAACCAGATGGCTCCGTCAGGACCTTTTACGGCTGAGTTCCAGTAAAAATTCTGACAGAGAAGTCCGTCAGCCTCGCTATAATTATTAAAGGTACGCGTGCGGGGGTCATATACGGAAAGTCCGTTATTGGTGGTTATCCACAGTCGTCCCTGATCGTCCTCCACAATGCCTTTCACGGAGTTGTTGGCAAGTCCGTCATCCGTTGTCAGTACGGTGAAGGTGAAGGGTTCTTTGCTGGAGCTTTGAGCTTTGAGCTTTGAGCTTTGAGCGTTCATCTCAGAGCGAGGCGGCAAATCCGAGCTGAGCCGGTAGAGACCGTAGCCGTTGGAGCCAAGCCATAGTGTGCCGTCCCTTGTCTCGCAGAAACAGCTGATTTTATCGATGACAGGTGATGTAGGGTGGTCGAGTTTGCTGCGCAGCCTTTGGCACTTGAAGTTTTGAGAGCGAAGGTCAATGATGCAGACGCCCGACATGCAACCCATCCACAGCTGGCCTTTGCTGTCAATGAGACTGCCTATGCAGCCGCGTATCTCACGGTTTCCCTCAAAAGGATCCTTGAGGGTGCCTGTACGTAGGTCATACAGGAAAACGCCGTCATTCGACCCTATCCACAATGCATCGTTATATTTGTCGTAAGCCAGGGAGCCGATGTAGTTGGTCAGTGTAGCCATTTCTGGCGGCATATCAATAGGATGCACCTTATCGCGTGTTGTCATGGAGATGTAGCTGACACCGCTTCCCCAGCTTCCTATCCACAGCCGTCCGTGAGCATCAGGCTCCAACACGGATACTGTGTTATGCTTCAGTCCGAGATCATTGAGAGACCAGTGCTCGAATTGGTGTGTGGTGAGGTGGAGCCGGTTGAGTCCACCCTCAACGGTGCCTACCCACAAGGTTCCGTCAGGCTCAACATACATGGCATTGACGGGGTTGGGCGACAACGACCCTGAATTATCGGGTTCATGGACATAGTTACGCAACAGAAGGGGCTGTGGCGACAGTTTGACGATGCCTGCCGTCTCCGTACCTATCCATATCTGTCCGTCGCGTACGAGTAGGCAAGTCACGAAATCGCTGGGCAGCGGGGTTTTGGGGGTAGCCGTGTTCCAATGAGTGAATCGGTTGCCAGGCTCGTCAAAAGTGTTGACTCCTCGTAACGTTCCTACCAGCAAGTGCCCTTCCGGCGAAACGGCCAGCGATGTGGCATAGTCGTGTGACAGGCTGTTGGGATCTGTTGCCTGATGACGGTAGGCTGTCAGCACATTGGTGTATTGATCGTAGGCATAGAGTCCCAGGTTAGTGGCTACCCACACGGTGTTGCCCAGTTTCAGCAGGTCTGTGACGTAAAGGCCCTGCAACTGTTTCATGGCAGGTGCAATGTCTTTGCTAACCAGCTGACTGCCGTGTTCTGAGAGTCGGAACAACCCGTTGTTGATGTTAATCCACACGGTGCCGTTGCGTTCAATGTCGGCAATGGTGACATCGGGTGTGTTGCCACGGTAGCGACAACTGCTGATGTGCGACACGCTGCCGTCTTCTGCAAATGTGTAGCGGAAGATGCTGTCAGATGTCACATGCCACAGGTGACCCTTAGCATCACAATAGACTTTGACGGAGGGACGCTGAAGGCGGAGAGTGGAGGATTGATGGTGAAGGGTGGAGGGTTGAGGGTGGAGGGTTGGAGTGACGTTATGCATGGTACGCATATCCACAACAACAGTCACCTCGTCATAGGCTACCCACAACCGGTGATGACCATCTTCGGCAAAACCCTTGCAGGAGTTGCTGGCCACTTCAGTAGAGGAGGAAACGGGTTTGGAGAATGTATAGCCATCGTAACGCACAGCACCGCCGCCATACGTAGAAATCCAGATAAAGCCCTGGCTATCAGCAAATATACCATTGACATTATTGTGAGGCAAACCTGCCAAAAGGTCGAGGTGCTCCTGATTGTAATGAGAAATGTTTTGTTGGGCACAAACCGTGTCGCCTAAAGGCCAATTGGCTGCCACACTCCAAAGGAGACAGCCTGTCAGCATCAGACGGCACAGCAGGATAACTTTCCCTCGTCTCAAACTACAATTCTCCATTCCTTTGCAAAGGTAGTGCAAATTGAGCGAAATGCAAAATAATTTGTTAATTATTTTCATTCCCGCTCCTAACTCCTAACTATTTCTTACCTTTGCAGCAGAAATCATTATCAAGTGGTTATGAAAAGAATCATAATAACAGTTCTGCTGAGTGGCATGGTGGCCAGCATCTATGCCGGCAAGAAACCCAACCTGACGTTTGACACAGGCAGTGGGGTGACAAAGACACTGGTGATGCCCAGCGGAAAGGCCGTGGAATATGTGGCCTATGAGAGGCTGTATTTTGTGGGCAACGTAGAAGACAGCGCCTGCCAGTACATGAACGTCTATGTGCCGAAGGGTGCCACGCAGAAGACACCTATTTTATTACGTACGTACGCGCGTGAGGACAGACCTCAGGAACCGACCGAGCCGACAGGGCTTGACGCTACAGGAAGGGCGCTGGCCGAAGGCTATGTGGTGGCGATTCCTGGAGGACGGTTTGCCTCTGCCCATGTCCAGCTGCTGGACCTGAAGGCTGCCGTGCGCTACCTAAGGCTGTTTGACAAGAAGATGGCAGGTTCCGCAGAGCGCATCATTGCCGATGGAACGGGTGTGGGCGGTGCCCTGGTGAGCATGCTGGGAACAACGGGCAACCATCCCGACTATGAACAGCAGCTGGAGGAGATGGGGGCTGCCGACAAGAAGGACGACGTCTATGCCTGTGTCTGCTACAGTCCCCTCCTGAACAAGGAGCAGGAAGACCAGGCCTACGAGTGGCTATTCAACTGCACAAACAACCAGACAAGACCGCTGACAGCCGAGCAGGCCATGAGGAGCAACGAACTGGCAGCACAGTACGCCAGATACCTGAACAGTCTGGAACTGAAGAACCCTACTGACGGCACGCTGATGAAGGCCGATAACTTCCGCAGCTACATCAAGTGGCAACTCATCAAGGCGGCGCAGACCGCCAAGAATGCAGGAGCTATAATCCCTGATTCCATCGGCTTCACGTTCAGCGATGTAGCAGAAGAACTGTCGGCCAGCCAGGCAGCAACGCCTGCCCCCCAACAGCTGACCACGGAGGAAAGGCTGAGGAATGCAGCGAAGTACCTCAATTCCCCCCGTCAGGGAAGGAAGGTGGAGGCAAAACCTGTAGGTGAATACCTGGTGAACCTGGACTTAGAGACATACCTGAACTTCCTTGCCTCAACGCAAAGGATGAGGGAACCGGCCGAGGCGGGCGACAGGGCGATGGCATACAACGTGGAGACGGGCGACAGGACAGCCCAAACGGCTCCACACTGGTACATCAGACACGGGGCAATGGACTGCCAGACGTCGTTTGCCACAACGACGGCCTTTGCCGTGAAGCTGCAGAATCAGGGCAAGGAGGTGAACTTCCTGCTGGCATGGAACCGCACGTTTGGCGGAGACTATGCCCTTGACGAACTGTTTGACTGGATGGCGTTCATAGTTCATAATTCATAGTTCATAGTTGATGGATGCGATACAGGCACTAACGCAACAGCGATTGCTGCTCCAACTGGAATACAATGTGGAAAAGGAGGCTTTCCGTCGGCAAACGGAAGAGGCGGGCATTGAACGGAAGGTGGAGCAGGGTGATGCGTGGTGGCCACTGAGAATAGGGCGTTCGTACTACAACTCCATGAACCAACTGGTGGTGGAGGTGTATAGGGAGGCCGATCAGGACATAGAGCATCACTTCGAGTTCGGACGGCCGGTGATGTTCTTCACCAGCAACGGAAAGGAGGACATTCACTATTTTTCGTTTTCGGCATCGGTCAGCTATGTGGATGGCGACAGAATGGTGGTGGTGCTGCCTGACAGCGGACGACTACTGGACCTTCAAAGGACAGAAGGACAGACGGGCGTGCAGCTGTCGTTTGACGAGACGAGCTACCGCTGCATGTTTGATGCCCTGGACCGCGTGCTGCGTGCCAAGGGACGGCTGGGTTATCTGAGGGACCTTTTCTATTCAAGACAAAAGGCCCAGACACTGACTTTCGAAGACATGCGTTTCAGCTATTTGAATGCTTCCCAGCAACGGGCAGTCAACGAGGTGCTGCGTGCCAAGGACGTGGCCATCGTACACGGACCTCCGGGAACGGGTAAGACGACGACGCTGGTGGAGGCTATACGTGAGACGCTGATGCGGGAGCCGCAGGTTTTGGTGTGCGCCCAAAGTAACATGGCCGTCGATTGGATTTCGGAAAAGCTCATTGACAGGGGAATCCATGTGCTGCGCATCGGCAACCCGACGCGTGTCAACGACAAGATGCTGAGCTTTACCTACGAACGACGCTTCGAGGCACATCCTGACTACCCGCAGCTGTGGTCCATCCGTAAGGCCATCCGCGAACTGCGCAGTCACCGCAAGCGGGGAGAATCCATCCACCAGAAGCTGGAAAGCCTGAAAAGCCGTGCCACGGAACTGGAGATACGCATCAACACCGAACTGTTCAGCGAGGCACGTGTCATTGCCTGCACACTGGTGGGTTCTGCCCATCGGCTACTGGACGGCATGAAGTTCGGCACGTTGTTTATCGACGAGGCGGCACAGGCATTGGAGGCCGCCTGCTGGATTCCCATGCGTCGCGTCAGCCGGGTGATACTGGCGGGTGACCACTGTCAGCTGCCGCCTACGGTGAAGAGCATTGCCGCCCTGAAGGCAGGACTGGGAAAGACGCTGATGGAGCGTATCGTCGAGATGAAGCCTGAGGTGGTGACGCTGCTCAAGATACAATACCGCATGAACGAGGACATCATGCGCTTCTCCAGTAATTACTTCTATGACGGACAGGTGGAGGCTGCACCCGAGGTTAAGTATCGCAGCATCCTGGATCTGGATACGGCGATAGAATGGAAGGAAGTCCTCCCCCAGGAAGGTCTGCAGGGTCTATCCTTTGTCAATAAGGCGGAGGCGGAACTGACGTTAGACACGCTGCAACAGTACTTCGAGCGCATTGGCAAGCAAAGAATTACGGACGAAAGGATTGACGTCGGTATCATCTCTCCCTACCGCGCACAGGTGCAGCTGCTGCGTCGGCTGATCATGAAAAAAGAGTTCTTCAAACCCTACCGCCGACAGATTTCCGTCAATACCGTAGATGGCTTTCAGGGACAGGAACGAGATGTCATTGTCATCTCGCTGGTGCGTTCCAATGACGAGGGACAGATTGGCTTTCTGCGGGACCTGCGGCGCATGAACGTAGCCATGACTCGTGCCCGCATGAAGCTGATTATCATCGGAAACCGCGACACCATGACGCGCCATCCCTTCTACCGTCGGTTGTGGAAGTACGTTAAGGAGTTAGGAGTTAGAAATTAGGAGTTAAGAAGTAAATCATTGAAGTTTGAGGCTAGAGGGCAGAAATTTTAAGGCGGCAGCAAATTTTTCACTTTTCACTTTTCACTTTTCACTTAAAATTACTACCTTTGCACCCAAGAAAACAAAAAGTGATGAATTCGATTGAAATAAGAACGGTTACCAATAACCGAGAACTTAAACAGTTTATTCGCTTTTATTACGACCTTTATCGTGGAAGCAAGTATGCCGTCCCTTTCCTCTTCTTTGACGAATGGAACACGTTGAACCGCGACAAGAACCCGTCGTTTGAGTGCTGCGACACAGAGTATTTCATGGCTTTTCGTGAAGGGAAAATGGTAGGCCGTGTCGCTGCCATCATCAATAAGCGTGCCAACGAGCGGTGGAACCGTCGTGAGGTACGTTTCGGATGGTTTGACTTTGTGGATGACATCGAGGTGTCACGTGCATTGCTGCAGGCGGTGGAAGACTGGGGACGCTCTCAGGGCATGAACGAGATTGCCGGTCCACTCGGCTTTACGGATATGGACCGCGAGGGAATGCTCGTTGAGGGATTTGAGGAACTAGCCACCGTCTATATCAACTATAACCATCCCTACTATCCGAAGCACATGGAACAGCTGGGCGGCTGGAAAAAAGACAATGACTACATGGAGTACAAGGTCAAGGTGCCGGAGGTGGTGCCTGACAAGTTTGCCAAGCTGTCAGAGATGATTGAGAAGCGCTACAACCTGCATCCACGCAAGTTTACCAGTCATGAACTGGTGGAGGAAGGAATGGGACGCTATATCTTCCACCTGATCAACGATACCTACAAAGACCTGTACGGATACTCGGAGCTGAGCGAACACCAGATTGACCAGCTGGTGGATGCCTACATCAAGAAAGCTGACCTGAACCTGGTGACAGGTGTCGTTGATGGGAACGCCGACAACAAGTTGATTGGCTTCGGCATTACCTTCCCTTCGTTTGCACGTGCCATGCAGAAAAGCCATAACGGCAGCTTGTGGCCCATCACCTGGTGGCGTGTGTTACGTGCTTTAAAGTGGCATAAGACTGACACTGTCGATCTGCTGCTCATCGGTGTGTTGCCCGAATACAGGGCCAAGGGTGCCAATGCGCTCATCTTCAACGACCTCATCCAGCAGTTCCAGCGCTACGGATTCAAATGGGCAGAGGCCATGCAGCAAATGGAAACCAACACGGGTGTGCAGAGCCACTGGCAGTATCTGGAATCACGCCAGCACCGCCGTCACCGCTGTTTCTGTAAGACATTAAACATTAAAGATTAAACATTAAAATGAAATCATTTCTTCTGATATTGTTATCAAGCCTGACATTGAGCTCCGTCTGCACATCTACGGACCAAGCCCCCTCCAGCCCTTCCAAAGCTCAAACTCAAAACTCAAAGCTCAAAGCTCAAAGCTCCAAAGGGGTTCCCGACACCCTCACCATTGCCATGACGGGGGACATTATGATGGGTACCACGTTCCCCAGCACTCAGCTGCCCCCTAACGACGGACGTGACATATTCATGGACACCAAAGAGATAACGTCACGTGCCGACCTGGCTGTGGGCAATCTGGAGGGAACACTCTGCGACGGCGGTACCACCAAGAAAAAACCCGGTCCTAACTGCTATGCCTTCCGCACACCAACCAAGTTCGGTCCCCGTCTGACGGAGGCTGGCTACGACTTCCTGAGCATGGCCAACAACCACGCCAACGACTTCGGGCAGTTCGGCATTGAGTCAACCGAAAAGACGCTCGACCAGCTCGGCATCAAATATTCGGGCATCAAGGGACGTGTACGCACGGCCATCGTCGAGCGCAACGGCGTGAAATACGGACTCTGCGCCTTTGGACAGAACACCTACACTGTACATCATAACGACCTCAACACCGTTAAGGCCACCCTCGACGAGCTGCGTCCGCAGTGTGACATCCTTGTCGTCTCGTTCCACGGCGGAGCAGAAGGACGTACGCATACCCATCTGCCTTACGGACATGAGTTTTTCCTGGGTGAGGACCGTGGTGACCTGCGCACGTTTGCCCACTTCTGCATTGACAATGGTGCTGACGTGGTTTATGGACACGGACCGCACGTCGTACGCTGCATGGAGGTGTATAACGGCCGTTTCATTGCCTATAGCCTCGGCAACTTCTGTACACCTTACGGCATGAACCTGACGGGTGTCACGGGCTATGCTCCTGTGGTGGAAATCAAGATTGCGCCTGACGGTCAGTTCCTGGAAGGACAAATCTACTCCTTCATCCAACAGAAAGGCAAGGGTCCACGTCGTGACGATACAAACACGGTAGCCCGTGAAATCCGCAACCTGACGCTGGCCGACATCAAGGGCAGTCCCATCACCATCAGCGAGACAGGCCACATCGGAGTGAAATAAAAAAGGAAAGAGGAATAGATAAAAAGAGTGCTGCAACAGGTGTCACAGCACTCTTTGCTTTAGGAAAGTACCCAGAGCCGGGGTCGAACCGGCACGGGTTGCCCCACTGGTGTTTGAGACCAGCGCGTCTACCGATTCCGCCATCTGGGCTTAAAGCGCTGCAAAGGTAGTAATAATTTGGCTTTTGGCAAAATTATTCTACAAAAAAATGAAATTTTAATCATTATCATACGAAAAAACTTAAAATACTTGCATAGTTCATAGATTATTTGTACCTTAGTAGCCTGAAAACGCAAGTCTATTACGAATGGAGAAAAACTCAAATTATTTTTGCATCATACTGGCAGGTGGAAGGGGTCGCCGTTTGTGGCCCTATAGCCGTGATAAGTTTCCCAAGCAATTTATTGATTTCTTTGGTACAGGACGTACACAGATTCAGGCCACCTTTGACCACTTTGCAAGGGTGTTGCCCCCTGAGAACATCCTGATATGCACCAATGCAGAATATGCGCCGATTGTCAGACAGCAGCTTCCTGAGATGGAAGAGTCGAACTTGATGATTGAGCCTGTAAACCGGAACACGACGGCCAGCGTGATATGGGCAGCGCTGATGATTAAGCAACGCTGCAGCGATGCATGTGTGGCTGTAACACCCAGCGACCAGTTTGTGCTGAACGAGGAGGCCTTCTTCCAGAACATGGAGAAAGGTCTGGAGATTGTGGCAAATCATGAACTGGTGCTTACCATGGGTGTGAACCCCACCCGACCGGAACCCGGCTACGGCTATATCCAGAAAGGTGACGAACAAGCCGACGACGGCGTGTTTAGCGTGAAGTCGTTTACGGAAAAACCGGAACGTGACTTTGCCCAGATGTTTGTCCAGAGCGGTGAGTTCCTGTGGAATACGGGCATGGTGCTGGCCTCAATTGAGATGCTGCGCCACTGTGTCAGGCGCATCTATGCAAGGACCTTCAGCGGCGCTTTGCCTGAAGACCATAACCACTCGTTAGAAGAGGTGATGGACTTCGTGACCAAGAACTATGCTTCGCTGCCTAACGTTGCGCTGGACAGCGGTGTGCTGGAGCTTTGCGACGACGTGTATGTAATGCGCTGTGACTTCGGCTGGGCTGATCTGGGTACGTGGCACAGCATCTACGAGTGTATGAGCAAGAGCGAAAACGACAATGTCGTCGTCAATTCGCAGGTCATTATGGAGGACTGCCATAACAACGTCATCAAGCTGCCCGAAGATCATCTGGCAGTCATCAACGGTCTTGACGGATACATTGTGGCGGAAAAAGATAATGTGCTACTGATTTGCAAGAAGGGAGACTCGTCGGCACTTATCAAGAAATACGTAAACGAAGTGCAGATTAAATACGGAGAAGAGTTCGTCTGATTAGACGAACTCTTCTGCTATACGTGCGGCAATGTCCTTGAATTCCTCTTCCGTGAGTTTCAGCTTCTCACGGCGGAAGTCAGCATCCTGTTCCGACTGCAGGGGAATGAGGTGAATATGGGCGTGGGGCACTTCAAGTCCGAGTACCACCTGAGCCACTTTCTTGCAAGGGAATGCCTTGCCGATGGCCAGGGCAACGCGCTTGGCAAACAACTGGAAGGCAGCCAACTCGTCGTCGTCCATATCAAAGATATAATCTACTTCGCGGCGGGGAATCACCAGCGTATGTCCCTTCACCAGCGGGTTAATGTCAAGAAAGGCGTAGAACTGCTCGTTCTCTGCACACTTGTAGCTGGGAATCTCACCGGCAGCTATTTTACTGAAAATATCCATATTTGTTGAGTGTTGAGTGTTGATGTTTCACATCGAGCCTGCTCACGCTCGGCAATTCAAGCAAGCTTGATTGCTCTCGCTTAATCGCAGCCTTGAGCGGTTACGCAATGCTGATGTGGTCAATACGCAGGTTGATGGTGCCACGCGGAATCTTGATTTCCACCTCGTCACCCTCCTTCTTGCCTAACAGACCCTGTGCAATGGGAGTCTTGATGGAGATCTTTCCCTCACGCAGGTTAGCCTCGTTCTCACTGACAATGACATAGGTCATCTTCGACTTCGTGGTGAGGTTGGTCATTTCCACCTTGGTCAGAATCTGTACCGTGTCGGCATTCAGACGCGAGGTGTCAACAATCTTCGCATCCTGAATGGCCAGTTTCAACTGATTGATCTTATTCTCCAGATTGGCCTGAGCCTCTTTCGCAGCATCGTATTCAGAGTTTTCACTCAGGTCGCCCTTATCTCTTGCCTCAGCAATGGCTGCTGATGCCTTGGGGCGTTCTACAGCTTCCAGGCGCTGCAGTTCGGCTACCATCTTGTCGTAGCCTTCTTTTGTCATATATGCCATATCTATTTACTATTTAACGATTTACTATTAATTTTTTTGCGCCGTCAAAAATAAAGAATCCCGACAATTGAATGTCGGAATCCTCTTTTCACGGGAAATGTTTTTTTCTTTCGGCAAAGGTACGACTTTTTTTCTAACCCGCCAAATTTATCCCTCAAAAAAAGCGTTTTTTGTTACTTTTTTCTTCAAATTAGGCATAAAACGATTGATTTATGTCAAGAAAGTGTTGCCTTTACACCATTTTTCTAACATTTTCTTGCATATACTTGAAAAACTATGTATCTTTGCATCGTGTTTTTCATAGTATTAGATTTAAGGTTAACAAAGGTTGGGACTTGGCGAAGTCCCTTTTTTTGTGCCCATACCCCAACTGATAAATGTAGAGGCTTCGGCCTTACAAATCAATCTTGTAACCGAGGGTGAACTGGAAGACGCTGTGCTTTGAAGCATCGTGCTCATAGATTTTCGTGAGCCCAAGGTTGTATCGACCCTCAACAACAAAGTTCTTGTACTCGTACGATACGCCAAGTGGGATGGCGACGTCAAACTCATTAATGTCTATGCCCGCATCAGATAGGCTGCCACCAGGGCCGTCATCTATCAGAAAGCCCGATTCCACATTTAATGCAGGCTGAATACCAAGTTTGAACGCCAGACCTTTTGCGACATATACGTTGGCCAGAAGGGGTATGTTGATATAGTTCGTCTTGATGGTCATCTTTAATGGCGCATAATTGTCTAAACTGACATCCCCTCTTGCTCCCTGCATGGAATACAGCAAACCGGCAGACAAACTTAGCTTTTGGGTAACTTGGTATTCAAACTCCGTACCTACGACAAATGCGAAGCGAGGGTCGGCCTCGTTGTCATCGGTAAACGTTGAGATATTCATACCCATTTTAGGCTGAAAGGTCACCGACCCCACCTCATGCTGTGCGTATGCACCTGCTGCAAGCATCACGATTGATGCAATTAGAATTAGTCTTTTCATACGTCTTTATTGATTTTGGTTATCTTCTATTTTGCCCTTACCCAAATAGATTATTTGGAACCTTAATTTATCTAGATCATTTAAATAATAGACTGCTCCCCAATCAAAAATGTTATTTTTACGTATTTCATCAATTGAATATAATCGAAGAGTCATTGTTTCAAAAATAATGTACTGAGTTCCCCATACTTCAAGTGTTTCTTCATTTGTTTGAAATGAATAAGTGGAATCTGGAGCTATTGGAATCAATGCACCTTCCCATAAGTTTTTAACCGATGGAGAGTCACTCTTAGGATTACTCTCAACAAAATAAATAGTATCATTTGTGGTATTAGACACACTTATTTTAATATAGTTGTTATTAAAACAACAACTATAAAGTAAAAATGTAGAAATAACCACAATTATCAGACAGACTAAACATATAGTTTTTTTCATATTTGAATCACGGGGACGTGAATCACGGGGACGGTTCTTTGACCTGAAGGTACAAAGCGGCAGAGCCGAGCGCCGGTGAGCACTTTTAATTTGTTTATTATCAGTTAATTATACGAATTAAGCCATAAGAGAGTCCAGTCAGTCTTGAGAGTTGGCGAATACTGCCGCCGTGCTCCTTGGCTGCCGTTATATTATCACGATGCAAATATAATAACATTTTCCTTTATCTCAAAATTTTTCCTTGAAAAAGTGCTCACCGGAGTCCCGGTGAGCACTTGGAAACAATCTTTTTCATTTTGTATATTTTTTCAGAATGCGTCATAAATCCGACGATACAAATACTTATCACCATGCCAAAAAACATTGTTCCATTCTCCATCATATGCGGGTATCCTCATGTTGACGACAATGCTGTCTCCTTTAGAATTC
>JAEEGH010010607.1_pt1 | contig 21090 bp, 21 predicted proteins | sample 9134181 | NCBI WGS metagenome assembly JAEEGH01 (sample SAMN16246544, study PRJNA631951) | gut metagenome | biome: gut microbiome; feature: rumen; material: DP-attached | host: Bos | place: Iran: Karaj | collected 2018-10
TTCATGTTGCAGAAAGTTGGTTTTGGTTAAATAATATAGGTTGGTAATAAGTGTTAGCTTTGCTAAAAACGGTTCAATATAGTAATAAAACTTCGAAAACTGTCCGAAAAATATCATTTCTTGATCGGATACAGTCGCAGCAGGAACACGATCAGGAGGGCGATGGCCGCCGGGAAGAGCGAGAACAGGCACCAGATCATCTGCTGGACAGAAGCTTCGTTCGTGATGGTCACGACCGTCTGCCCGGTGGCGGCGTCGGTGCCGGAAACGAATCCCGCAACGCCGAGAAGCATGGCGACAAGGGCGCCCGAGATAGCCGATCCAAACTTCTGGGCCATCGTACCGGAGGAGAAGATGAGGCCCGTCGAAGAGGTACCGTTCTTCTCGGTGGCATAATCCGCCACATCGGCATACATGGACCACAGCAGCGGCGAATAGAGGCCGATGCCGATGGACGTGAGGATGACCATCGCAACCATCACCCAGATGTATTTCGGGTCCATCGGGATGAAGAAGAAGGCGACCGAAGTCACGGCGCAGATGATGGCGGCCAAGTTGAAAGCCTTGCGCTTGGAGCCCACCCACTTCGTGAACTTGGGAGACAGGGCGCCGAAAATCATGCAGGTCACCTCGCCGAAGGTCATGAACACCGTATAATTTATGATAAGGCCCGAGACGGTGACATCCCCATGCAGGCAGTATTCCAGCAGATAGCCTGCCACCGCATAGCGGAATCCGTTGAAGAAATTGGTGCAGATGCCGATGAGCGTCAGGTAGATCCAGGGCTTGTTGCGGAACAGGTCGCCGAAAGGCTTGAAGGAGAACTTATCGGCCCGGACGGGCTTCAGGCGTTCCTTTGTAAGCAAGCCGCAGGCCAATGTACCCAGTGCCGCGATGGCGCCCAGGATCACACCCACCACGGCATACTGGTGCGCATCGCTGCCGCCCACCATCTTCTGCAGATAAGGGAACGAAAGCAGGGTGACGAAACCCATCGCATAAGCGCCCACCATCCGGTACGACGAAAACTCGTTCTTCTCGTTGTCATCGTCGGTCATCACGCCGAGCAGGGAGCCGTACGGCACATTCACGGCAGTATAGACTGCCATCATCAACAAATATAGAGAATAGGCGTAGATGCGCTTGCCCACGGGACCGAGGTCGGGCGTGTAAAGCAGCAGCGCAAAAACGACACCCAGCGGAATGGCGCCGAAGATGAGCCAGGGCCGATAGGTGCCCCAGCGGGACTGCGTGCGGTCCGCCAGCGCTCCCATCATCGGGTCGGTAATGACATCGAACAGGCGGGCCACCAGCATCAGCGTGGCCGTATCGGCAACGGTGAGGCCGAAGACGTTGGTGAAGAACAGGGGGAAAGCGATGGACATTACCTTCCAGGTGATCCCGCCGGCGGCGGCATCACCCAGGGCATACCCTATTTTCTCGGAAAACTTGGCCATAAACGTTAAGGTTTCAGGAAAACAATGTCGTCAAGTTCACTGAATGCCCGGAAGTCCGCGGCGTTCTCGAAACCGTCCCAGGCCGCATAGAAATGGCCGGGCCTGTCCCAGGCATTGCGCCAGGTAAGTACGTATGCGACCGGGAAGTCCTTGATGGCGGGATACAGGACGCCCGTCCACCAGGCCGGGTCGGGAAGCCCTTCCAGGCCGGTTTCGGACAGGCACATCAGCTTCCCGTGCTCCTTGGCGAAGCCTTCCACAAAGGTCAGGCACCGCCTGAGCTCCGCCACAAAGCGTTCGCCGGAAGGGCCGAAGCCGTCGGGACCGACATTCTCGTAATGGTCCACACCCATCAGGTCCACGATGTCGTCGCCGGGCCAGCGGTCCATGTACACATCCGCGGAAACGCCGCTGTTCGGAGAGTAGCACCAGAGCAGGTTCTTGATGCCGCGGGTTTCCGTGAGGTAAGTCCAAGTGGTCCGGAAAAGGTCCTTGTATTCCTGCGCGGTGCACAGGTCCTTCCCCCACCAGAACCAGCTACCGCTGTTCTCGTGCCAGGGCCGGAAGATGACCGGCGTTCCCTCCAGGCTCTCCAGGAAATCGCCCATGCGCTTGAGCCAGGTGTCCATGAACAGGCCGTGAAGCTCACCGCCTTCGAGGATGCTCTTCACGACCTGGTCCGAAGAAACATCCCAGGCGTCACCGCCCGTAAGCGGATTCCGCAGATGCCAGGAGAAAGTCACGATACCGCCACGTTCCGCGTGCAGCATCGCCGCCTTGCGGATGAGGCCGAAATCAACACCGTCCAGATTGGCCCTGTCACCCAGTTCGATGCCGCCGAGGTCGAAGCCGACAATGGCGGGATACATCCCGGTCACGGCCTTGACGTCGGAACGGGTCAGGGAATCCGCCGCCCAGTCTTCCACTTTCCAGGTGTGGCCATAGGACAAGTCGTCCTGGTGGCCGTATAGGATTTCGCCTTTTTCCACATGGGCCGCAAGAATCCCCGACAACCCCTCCACGGGAGCCTCCGGAGCGGTGGTACAACCGGCCACAAAAAAGCCAAGTGCAAGAAAGACAGCGAGTTTCAGTGTTACTTTCATCAATGATTCAAGTCTATTGTCCAAGATGCAAAGTTAAGAAACGAAATACGCCGAAACAAATATAATGATTGCCAATACTAATACTATTTTGTCCTAACTTGACCCGTCCGCCGTTTTTCGTATCTTTGTAACGTGGAACAAGATGAGAGATTCATGCGGGAGGCGCTGCGGGAAGCGGACGCCGCCCTCGCCGCCGGGGAAATCCCGATCGGTGCCGTCATCGTGTCCCGCGGCCGCATCATCGGACGGGGGCATAACATGACCGAGCGGCTGCACGACACCACCGCCCACGCGGAGATGGTTGCCATTACCGCGGCAACGGAGGCCATCGGTGGTAAATATCTGACGGACTGCACCTTATATGTGACGGTCGAACCCTGTCCGATGTGCGCCGGCGCCCTGAACTGGGCCCAGGTCGGGCGCATCGTTTACGGAGCCATCGACCCCCGCCGCGGTTACTCTCTCTTCTCCCCTTCCCTCCTCCACCCGCGCACGGAGGTCACGGCCGGCGTCCTGGGCGATGAGTGCACCGCCCGGATGCAGGATTTCTTCCGTTCCAAACGCTGATTTGCAAGGTTTTTTGCTATCTTTGCATCCGATGGCCAGAAAACGCAAGATTCCGGGCGTGGACCCCGCCTACCTTGAAAAGCAGAAGGCAGCGCTTCTCCGCAAGAACCGCTATGTGTTGTATTTCAACGACAGTGAAATGGCGGCCGTGGACGAATATTGCAGCCGGTTCAAGGTCCACGCGAAAGCGGCCCTCTTCCGCGAAGCCATCATGTCCAAAATCCTCTCCGAACTGGAGGAAAACCATCCAACGCTGTTCTGACATGCCTGAAGATATCCGGATCCTGAGCGACACCACCGTGGACGGTGTCCGCCACATCACGGCCGTTCCCTCGGCCCTCGTCTGCTCCCGCCAGATCGATTTCGACCTGGTGGACGGCACCATCCGCAACCTCCGTTACACCGCCGGCTGTCACGGCAACCTCCAGGCGCTCGGCGCCCTGCTGGAAGGCCAGCCGGTCTCCTTCGCCCTGGACCGCCTTACCGGCATCAACTGCAAGGAGCGTGGCACTTCCTGCTCCGACCAGCTCACACGCGTACTGCGCATGGTGCTGTAAGCCTGCGATACTGCGGCCTCCGCCACTTTTGGCGGCCGCTTGCCACATTTGGAAAATTATACTATCTTTGCACCCCGGAATTGAGATGTGGTGTAATGGTAGCACTAGGGATTTTGGTTCCCTCAGTTAGAGTTCGAATCTCTACATCTCAACTACAGCATCAGGCCGGCCCGGACGTGGTCGGCCGTTTCTTTTCCCTTCAGCAGTTCCACGAGGGCCAGGCCGAAGCTGACGGCATGGCCGGCGCCGCGGCCGGTGACGAGGCGGCCGTCCACGACGGCGCCGTCCGGCATGAAAACGGCCCCTTTTGCGATCATCGGATCCTGGAAGCCTTCGAAACAGGTAAAATACTTGCCGGACAAGGCCTCTTCGTCCAGTTGGGAAACGACGAGGCCGGGAGCGGCGCAGATGGCGGCGATGACACCGCCCTCGGCATAGCACTTCCGCATCAGGGCCATCAGAGCCTTGTCGGCCGCGAGATTCTTCGATCCCGGCATGCCGCCCGGGAAGATCATCACCGCGGGTTTATCGTCGTCGAAATCGTCCCGGGTAAGGTCCACGCTCACGGTGAGTCCGTGCGAGCTGGTCACGAAGGGATCGTCGTTGATGGATACGGTCTGGACATCCACGCCTCCGCGGAGGAGGACGTCGCGGGTGGCGATGGCTTCCATGTCTTCGAAGCCGTCGGCCAGGAAAATGTAAATGCCGTTCATGTTATCTTCTTCTGGCGATGGAAATGTAATAGAGCAGGGTGGCGAGGGAGCCGATGGCCGCGATTACGTAGGTATAGGCGGCCCATTTGAGGGCGTCCTGCGCCATGGGCTTGGTCTCGTAGCTTACGACGCCGGCGGTATCGAGCCACTGCACTGCGCGGGAACTGGCGTTGATTTCCACCGGCAGGGTGACAAAGCTGAACAGCGTCGTGAAGGCGAACAGGATGATGCCGATCCAGAACAGGGACGGGAACGCCTGGTAAAAGATCAGGCCGGCCAGCAGCACCCAGGAGATCCAGCTGTTCGTGAACGTCAGCACGGGAACCATGGCGGAACGCAGCCGCAAGGGAGCGTAGCCGGTCGCATGCTGGACGACATGGCCGCATTCGTGCGCGGCGACGGCGGCCGCGGCTACGTTGCGGCCGTAATAGACGTCGTGGCTCAGGTTCACGGTCTTGGTTTGCGGGTTGTAGTGGTCGGTCAGGGTGCCCTCGATCGAGACGATGTTCACGTCGTGGATGCCGTGGGCCTGCAGCATCCGCTGGGCCACCTCGGCGCCCGACAGGCTCGTGGGCACTTCCGAATACTTCTCAAAACGGCTCTTGAGCCGGCTCTGGATGAGCATGCTCGCGAACATCACCGCGATCATCAGGATCCAAATCATCGAAGTCGTCATAACGTTCTTAGTTTTTACAAAAATACACAAATTATGCAGAAATGTCCGCCGTTATTGCTAAATTTGCTCAATATTTCGACTGGCAGACATGATGCGTGAGGATGATTTTTCCAGGTTGGAACTGAACCTGAACGGCTGTAACCGGAATTACCGGTACTTCCGTTCCCTGCTGGAACCGTCGACGAAACTGCTCGTTCTCGTCAAGGCGAACGCGTACGGCCACGGGGCCGTGGAGTTCGCCGCGATGATGCAGCGGGCGGGCGCCGACTACCTCGCCGTCGCCTATCCGGTCGAAGGCCTGGAACTCCGGCAGAACGGTATCAGCCTTCCGATCATCGTCCTCACCGCCGGCACGGATTTCTACCCGGAGATCGTCGAGACGCGGATGGAGCCCAGCATCCCCAACCTGGAATCCCTGGATGCCTTCTGCACCTATCTGTGCCACGTCGGGCTGCGCGACTATCCGATCCACATCAAGCTGGACACCGGTATGCACCGCCTGGGCTTCATGACCTCTGAGATTCCCGCCCTCATCGACTTCCTGAACGCCCATCCCGAAGTGAAAGTCAAATCCATCTTCTCCCACCTCTGCGTGGCCGAGGATCCGGAGCAGGACGCCTTCACCCGGGCCCAGTTCGAGCTGTTCGAGCGGAACTCGCAAAGCATCATCGACGGAATCGGCTACCGCCCCCTGCGCCACATCCTCAATTCCGCCGGCATCGAGCGCTTCCCGGAGCACCAGTACGACATGGTGCGCCTGGGTATCGGCATCTACGGAATCAGCGCCCTGCCGGGCGTACAACTCGCCCCGGTCGCTTCCCTCAAATGCAAGGTCCTGCAAGTCAAGCACCTGCGCGAAGGAGACACCATCGGTTACGGCCGATGGGGCAAGGCACGCCCCGGCACCCTCATTGCCACCATCCCCGTGGGCTATGCCGACGGCATCGACCGTCACCTCGGCCGCGGCAAGGCATCCTTCTCCGTAAACGGCCACCGCGCCCCCACCATCGGCAATATCTGCATGGACATGTGCATGCTGGACGTCACCGGCCTCGACGTCAAAGTCGGCGACACCGTCACGGTCTTCGGCGAAGACCCCACCGTCTCTGAACTGGCCGACATCCTGGGCACCATCCCCTACGAAATTCTTGCATCTATTCCGCGAAGAATTGAAAGAATCGTCCTGCGTTCGAGTACTATATAGCATGACGATGACATCATACGTTCTTTCCAACTCCAAGTCACGACGAAGTTTTGACATAAACAATCGTGACCATGGAAAGAAACAAGCATTGGAGAGAACTGAATCGTAGGAAGCACTACATCGCGGCGCTGAAAAGAGCGCTTAATTGCAAGTGCTGGTGGGGCGTGGTGCCCGATTCCATTCCGACAAATCCCACCTGGGTCGATCTCTACAAGGCGAACGCATGCAGGCTCTACAGGACTGTACATACCGTGTGCAGTTGTGAGATTTGCAGTCCGCACACGCCTCGATCCGTTTTCAGAAAAGAGACCGGGAGAATCCTTCGCGAAGCGGAAAAGGAACTCGATCTTCCTTCCGGTTACCTGGGGAAGCAGAGCGTCAGATGGAAGTGACTATAATTCAACATAGCGGCGAGCAATCACCCCTCCTGGGGTGAGTTGGATCACGTACGGAAGTCCGGACAGGTCGAAGGTGTCCAGCAGGAGACGGGCCTCATCGGGATACTTCTCAAAGAGGGTGTCCATATTGACCAACAGCACTTTGGCTTTCTCGTCGGCCAGGGCGCGGGCGTTGGCGAGGGTTTCCTCGCAGCGGCCGCAGCCGTTCGTGTAGAAGACGATGTAATCGGCCTTGCGCAAAGAGAATACGCCCTTTTTCGCCGCTTTCCGGAACAGGCAGGGCTTGCGCAGGAGTTCGCCATGGACCTTCAGGTCCGGAACCGGGGTGCCGACGGGCGTGCGGTCCAGGAGTTCTTTCATCATCCGGGCCATGGACACGACCTGCGCCTCATCTTCGGCATCGTTCCAGGCGTCGGGGACGCCCAGAATATACTTGTCAATGAACAAGCGAGTGCCTTCCTTGTACGTCTCCCCCGTCTGCGCGGACAGGAAGTACAGCAAATCCCCTTCCATGTGCTTGAAGGATTCGATGTCCCCTTCTCCGAAAGTCCGGTCGGCCACATAATCGGCGACGTCCACGATATCGGAGGGTTTGAAGTCATCACCATAGGCGGAGAACACCTTCTCATAAAGCGCAATCCCCTCCCGGGTGCCGTAAACATAACCTTCCTTGCCGGAATACTTCTCCATGAGCATCTGCAGAGCCGGAGTGTCCAGCCCGCGGCCGATCACCTTGCCGTCAGGATCGACGAGGAACATCCGGGGCGTCTGGAGAACGCCGTACTTGCGCTGGAAATCGGACTCCAGGTCCGGATCCCAGGCATGGACCATTTCCGCCGCGGCGAGGGATGACTCGCGATAGCGGGCCCATGCATCCGGGTCCGTGCCCACATAGACGGCCACGGCTTTCAATGGGAAGTCGCTGTTTGTCAAGAAGTTGACGAGCCGGGGCGTTTCAATCCGGCAGGTAGAGCAGGATGTATCGTAGAAATACAGCACCGTATAAACGCCGTTTTCGGGAACGGTCATCTCCGTCCCTTCCGGATCCTGCAGCACCAGTTCCGGCGCCGGATCGCCCAGCTGCGCCTGGCGGTTGAATTCGGCGAAAACCTTGGCGTTCAGCAGATCCAGGTCGCTGTGCATCGCCACTTTCCCCGGAATGAACCAGGTGTCGGCGATATGGACGGCCACGCCGTCGTCGCCCATGATCTTGGACTTCAGGTAATGGTCATAGATCTTCAGCGCGACGAACTGCCGCGTAAGGGAATCCTTGCAGGACTCGATGAGGAAGTCGCACTCGGCGTTCTGGACAGGGATGGGATCGCCTGCGAGTGCGGCGAAATACTCTTCCAGCTTATTCCCCAGGGCCTCGTACCGGTCCTCCTGCGCCTGCAGGAAGAAGGCGACGAAGAGGGCCGCCAGGACCGTAAGAAGCCGTTTCATAACTCGACGCCTTCGGGAATGAAGGCGGAATAGTCGCCGTGATGCTTGAGGATGTCGCGCACGGCACTGGAGGAAATGTGGGCGAATTCCTGGGCCGTCGGAATGATGATGGTCTCGATGTCGGGAGCCAGCCGGCGGTTCGCGTCGGCGATGGAACGCTCGGTTTCGAAATCGATCATGTTCCGCACGCCGCGGACGATATGCTTGATGCCCAGATCATGGCAGGTGTCGATGGTCAGGTTGTCATACTGGATGACCGAAACGCCGGAAAGCCCTTCCGTAGCCTGCCGGATGATGCTGAGCCGCTTCTCCATGTCGAAGAAACCGCGCTTGTCCTGGTTGATGCCCACGGCGACGACCACTTCGTCGAACATCGTGAGCGCACGTTTGAGGATATTCAGATGGCCGGCCGTGAACGGGTCGAACGAACCGGGAAACAGGGCTTTTCTTTTCATAAACGCCAATCTATCGGGGTTTTTCCTTCGGCCTGAAGGATGAGGTTGGTCTGGGAGAAATGGCGGCAGCCGAAGAATGCGCCGCCCGCCAGCGGCGAGGGATGGGCCGCCGTGAGCACATGGTGTTTCGTGGTATCCACGAGGGCGGCCTTCCCCTGGGCGAAACGGCCCCAGAGCAGGAAGACGACACCGTCGCAACGGTCGGAAACGGTACGGATCACCGCATCTGTAAACTCCTGCCAGCCGATGCGGCTGTGGGAAGTTGGCTGCCCGGCTTGCACCGTAAGGACGGAATTCAGCAGCAGGACGCCCTGCCGGGCCCATGGTTCAAGATCCGGGCTGCCGCTCATGGGAATGCCCAGGTCGTCATGGATTTCCCGGAAGATGTTCTTCAGCGACGGAGGCGCCTGGACGCCCTCCGGTACGGAAAAGCACAGGCCCATCGCCTGGCCGGGACCATGGTACGGGTCCTGACCCAGGATGACCACCTTCACCTCGGGCAGGGGGGTCAGTTCGAAGGCCTTGAAAATCTGGCGGCCGGGAGGATAGATCACCTTCCCGGCTGCCTTTTCTTCATGAAGGAAACGGACCAGGGAGGCGAAATACGGCTTGTCGAATTCGTCCCGCAGGGCTTCCTTCCAGGTTTGTTCAATTTTTACGTCCATGTAGATTCCTTCGCTTCGCTCAGAATGACAACGGAAGGTCAGAAGATGGCTTCGATCACCTCCGCGATATTCTTCACATAGACAAAGGTAAGACCTTTTACGTAAATTTCCTTGATGTCCTCGATATCTTTGCGGTTTTCCTCGGAAATGACGATGGTGTGGACACCGGCGCGCTTGGCGGCCAGGATCTTCTCCTTGATGCCGCCTACGGGCAGCACACGGCCGCGGAGCGTCATTTCGCCCGTCATCGCGATACCGCTCTTGAGGGCCTGGCCACGAAGGGCAGAGACCATCGAGCTAACCATCGTGATACCGGCGGAAGGACCATCCTTGGGCACCGCGCCCTCGGGCACATGGACATGGATATCCTTCTCCATGAACTGGTCCGTATTCATCTGCGCCAGTTCAGGATGGGCCTTGATGTACTGCCAGGCAATCTGCGCGGACTCCTTCATCACATCGCCGAGGTTGCCGGTCATGGACAGGACGCCCTTGCCTTTGGAGACGGAACTTTCCACGAAGAGAATCTCGCCGCCGAGTTCGGTCCAGGCCAGGCCGGTCACCACGCCCGGGGCCTCATTGCCCTTCTGGGTGTCGTGAAAGGCCGTCGGCAGGCCCAGGTACTCGCGCAGGTGCTCTTTCTTGACCACCTTCGGATACTCCTCTTCCAAAGCGATCTTCTTCGCCGTCACACGGGCGATTTTCGCAATCTGCTTCTCCAGGCCACGGACACCGGACTCATGGGTGTACTCGTCGATGATGTCTGCAAGGCAGGCCTTGTCAATCCTGAGTTCATCCTTCTTCAGGCCGTGCTCCTCCAACTGCTTGGGGACCAGATAGTTCTTTGCAATCTCCAGCTTCTCCTCCGCCAGGTAGCCGGTCACATTGATCATCTCCATACGGTCCTTCAGGGCCGGCTGTATGGTGGAAATGCCGTTCGCGGTCGTGATGAACAGGACGTTCGACAGGTCATAGTCGATGTCCAGGTAATTGTCATGGAAGGTGCTGTTCTGCTCCGGGTCCAGGGCTTCCAGCAACGCGCTGGACGGGTCGCCCTTGAAGTCGGAGGAGAGCTTGTCGATCTCATCCAGGACGATGACCGGATTGGACGTGCCGGCCCGGAGGATGCCGTTCAGGATACGGCCGGGAAGCGCGCCCACGTAAGTTTTCCGGTGGCCGCGGATTTCCGCCTCGTCGTGCATGCCGCCGAGGGAAATCCGGACATACTTGCGTCCGAGGGCCCGGGCGACGGATTTGCCGAGGCTGGTCTTGCCCACGCCGGGAGGGCCGTACAGGCACAGGATCGGCGATTTCATGTTTCCCTTCAGCTTGAGGACGGCGAGGTACTCGATGATGCGGTCCTTCACCTGGTCCAGGCCGAAGTGGTCCTCGTCCAGCACCTGCTGGGCGTGCTTGAGGTCCAGGTTGTCGTCCGACATCTCGCCCCAGGGCAGGTCCAGCATGAACTGGATGTAGTTGTACTGGATGCTGTAGTCCGGGGTGGACGGATTGTATTTCTCCAGGCGCGCCATCTCCTTGTCGAAGATGGCCCGGACTTCCTTGGACCATTTCTTCTCGTCCGCACGGGCGCGGAACTTGGCGAACTCCTCGCCCTCGTCCATGCCCAGTTCCTCCTGGATGGTCCGGAGCTGGTTGTTCAGGTAGTACTCCCGCTGCTGCTGGTCGATGTCGCTCTTGACCTTCTGGTTGATCTCCTGCTTGATGTGCAGGAGCTGCACCTGGGTGTCCAGCACCTTGAGGAGGGCCATGCCGCGCTCATGCACGTCGCCGTACCGGAGCAGCTGGACGCGGTCCGCGAAATTCTCCACCTCGATGGTGGTGGCGACGAAGTTCACGAGGAACTGGAAATTGTCGATGGCCTTGAGGGCGCCTACCGCTTCCTTCGGTGCGAAAGAGGAGGAACGGATAATCTCGCCGGCCCGCTCCTTGAGCGCATCGGCAAGGACCTTCATCTCCTTCTCGTCCTGCGCGGAGAGGAAATCGTCCTCATAGCTGACGCGGGCGACGATATAGGGCTCATAGCCCAGGACGGCATCCACGTGGATGCGCTTGAAACCCTGCAGGATGGCCGTCAGGGAGCCGTCCGGCATCTCCAGGGTCTTGACGACCTTGCAGACAGTGCCATACTCGGCAAGGTCGTTCTCGGAGGGTTCCTCCACGGTGACATCGGTCTGCGGAACGGCACCCAGGATGCCGTCCCGGGCCTCCGCGTCGCGGATCAGGCGGATGGATTTCTCCCGGCCGATGGTCACGGGGAAAACCGTCCCCGGGAACACGACGGCATTCCGCAGGGCCAGGATGGGCAGGGCGTCCGTCAGTTGGGACTCGTCCAGTTTCAGGAGGGAGGAGTCACCCACGACGGGCATGATATTCACTTCTACGCCCGGCTGGGCGTTCATGTCAAAGTAATCCTTCATTTATGGTAATGGTTGGGGATATGACAATTTGTCATACCCGATGCTTGCAAATCGTTCGGCCTGGAATAGGGGCAATCTCCGTGCCATGGCGCAAAAACGGCAAAAAAAGAGTGAACTCTTTGTAAATGTGAAAAATAAACCCTAATTTTGCAGACCGTAACTTAAACGGTGAGAAACAAACCAATAAAACCAATTTACTATGACAAAGGCAGAGATCGTCAATGAAGTCGCGAAATCGACCGGCATTGAGAAAGTTCAGGTTCAGAGTGTTATCGAGGAATTCACCAAGGTGGTGAAGGATTCCATCATCGCCGGCCAGCCGGTTTACCTCCGTGGCTTCGGCAGCTTCATCATCAAGCACCGCGCCGAGAAGGCCGCCCGCAACATCACCAAGAAGCAGACGATGACCATTCCCGCTCACGACATCCCGGCTTTCAAGCCTGCGAAGGTCTTCGTCAACGCCGTGAAGGAGAAATAATTTCATTCACAATAAACAAACTACATTATTATGCCTAGCGGTAAGAAAAGAAAAAGACATAAAATGGCGACGCACAAGCGTAAAAAGCGCTTGCGCAAGAACAGACACAAGAAGAAGTAAGTCTTACTTCTTTGCCGCGTCTGCCATTTTAGCAGTCTGCTGAAAGCAAAGGGCTCGCCGGAGGTTCCGGAAGCCCTTTTGTCTTAGTCCAAACCTAATTTCCTGATGGAGTCTGAAAAACCCGACAAGGACCTGATCGTCGACGTATCGCCGACGGAAGTACACATCGCCCTGATGGAGAATCACCGGCTGATCGAGTACAACACGGAGTCCAGCACTGGGAACAAGTTCACGGTGGGTGACGTGCACCTGGGAAAGGTGAAGAAAATCCTCCCGAACCTCAATGCTGCCTTCGTCGATATCGGGGACAAGAAGGAAGCCTTCATCCACTATCTGGACCTGGGACTCTACTTCCACGCATTCGACCAGTTCGTGCGGGAGTCCAACCAGAACACGAATCTGACGGACCTCTATTCGAGGATCAACATCGGAACGCCCCTCCCCAAGGAGGGCAAGATCGAAGAGATCCTGAAACCGGGCCAGATGATCGTCGCCCAGATCGTGAAAGAGCCGATATCCACGAAGGGATCACGACTGACTGCGGAAATTTCGTTGGCGGGACGCAACATTGTCCTTCTCCCGTTCGCCGAAAAGGTGAGCATCTCGCAAAAGATTGCGTCGAAAGAGGAGAAGCGTAGACTCGAGACACTTGTCAGGAGCATCCTCCCCAAGAACTACGGAGCCATCATCCGTACGGCGGCCGAAGGAAAGAACGCCGCCACCCTCGTGGGAGAGACCAAGGCCCTCATCGAAAAGTGGGAAGGCTCCTGGAAGAAGATCGCCCGGAACAAGAATGTCCAACTGCTCTTCACGGAGTACAGCAAGACGACCACCGTCCTCAGGGACCTGCTGAACGACTCGTTCTCCAACATCTGGATCAACGACGAGAAAGTCTGCGACGAAGCCCGGAAATACATCTCCCTCATCTCACCCGAGCAGGAGAAGATCGTACACCTGTACGAGGGCAAGCAGCCGATCTACGACCATTTCGAGGTCACCCGGCAGATCAAGAGTTCCTTCGGCAAGGTGGTGCCGATGCGGCAGGGGGCCTATCTTGTGATCGAGACGACGGAAGCGCTGAATGTGATCGATGTGAACAGCGGCATCCGCACCAAGACCAACGACCAGGAAGAGAATTCCTTCGAGGTCAACAAGCTCGCCGCGGAAGAGATCGCACGTCAGCTCAGGCTCCGGGACATGGGAGGCATCGTCATCGTGGATTTCATCGACATGGAGTCGAACGACCACAAGAACGCCCTCTTCAAGTACATGCAGGAGCTGATGGAAAATGACAGGGCCAAGCACAACGTGCTGCCGCTGACGAAATTCGGGCTCATGCAGCTCACCCGGCAGCGGATCCGCCCGGTGACGGAAATCAACACCATGGAGCAATGTCCGCTCTGCCACGGCACCGGCAAGATCCACTCCACGGTCGTGATCGACGAAGAGATCGAACGGAAGATCGCCTACTACGTCATCGAGAAAGGCCACAAGGTCCTGACCCTGAAAACAAGTCCGATCCTGGGCGCTTACCTCAGAAGAGGCTGGCTCAACTCCTACCTCAGCAAGTGGCGCAAGCACTACAAAGTCAAGTTGGACCTCGAGGAAGTCACGGACTTCACCGTCCTGCAGAACGAATTGTTCAATGAAAAAGGAGAGAAGCTCGATTAGGAGCTTCTCTCTTTTTCTTGAGGGATATCCCTCTTTTCCAGGATGTCACATTACCGCAAATCCGGCGACCAGGTGGCGCCCAAAGGAGCGGAGCAGCTGTTGTCCACGTAGTAATCGCCATAGCTGTCGGACTGGATGACAGTCTGCGAACCGAAGGGGCGCTGCACATAGGCAAGAATCTCCAGATGGGTGGTATCATACCCGTCAGGAATCGTCAGCGAGTAGCTGAACGACTTCTTCTCCAGAGCTCCGGTCGTGAATGCCTCGCCGGAGATGGGTGTGAACGCCTTGCGGACCACCTTGTCATGCTCGAAATCAGAATGATCTCCGTCGTAGAAATCCCGCTGATATCCGATGATATCGTTCTCAAGCAAGAGAACCGTCACCTTGTAATTATCGGCGATGTGTGAATAAACATCCACGTCGACGGTGACCGTCTTGCCGTTCAAGGCGGATTTCAGCCCGATGGCCGTGGCCGTCGGGTAGTTGGACTCGGTTTCATTGACGGCCTGGACAATCAAATCGCTGGCATAATCGGAAGAATAATTCCCAATCCGACTCCTTCCATCCACGATGCCGGTCGGGAAACCGGTAACCCCGTACTGGGATGTCAGGGTATTGATATCGGAAAAACCGTACTGGCCGCCGTTGGAGGACGAATAAAAACAGGCATAGTTGAACCGGTCAATCAGTTTGGACTGGGCCAGTTTGAATGTTTGACTCATGATCGGGCAATAGCCGCACCATGTCGCCGTGAAGCGCATGCCCAAGGAATGATGCCCGAACTGGGCGGTCTTCCAGTCATCTGCCGAACCGGCTTCCTGCTTGACGGTGATGAAGAAACAATTGTTGTCATTGCACAACTGGATGTATCCTTCGCGGGCGTCGCCAATATTGCTGGAGACCGAGAACGTATAGGTGGCTTCCATCAAAGGATTGCCTTCGTGGTATACTTCCTTGATGAAATCACTGGAGATGTCGAAGTGGAAATCCACCGACGAATGGACTTTGACAGAGAAAGTCCCGCCAGACTTGGGCATCGAAACGGTTGATGGACTGTACGAGAAGAAATCCTTTTCGAAAACCAGGCCCTTGTCCGCCTCCATCACCGTCTTGAAATGGGCGGCCTCGATGGTAACGGACTTGCTCATGGTGCGGTAGGCAAGCGAACCGTCCGCCTTCTCGAAAAGGAGGGTGAAACCGCTGGCAAGTGTCTGGGGAAGGGTCACGAAATAATAGGCCTGTCCAACCTCGAACGTTCCGTTTCCGGGGGTCAGTTCGATCTGGGAAGAAGTCTGGCCCCAAGCCCAGAAGGTAGGACGCCCATTCCTGTTCAAGATGCCCATCAAACCGGCCAGCGGCTCTTCGCCAGTAGCTATCAAGGTGACTTTCTTGATGCCGGGTTGCGTGACGGAAAACTTGAGGCCGCCAACAACATGGTAAAAAGTCAGAGACTCCTTTTCGGAATACGCGACGGAAATAAACAGATCCTCCGCGAAAGAGTTCGCAACGGCTTCCTGCTTATCCGACAAGGTGGTAACGAGATAGTCGCCATCAAAATAGGTATCGGCATCATAGGGATGGACAGCCCAGAAAGCACCGGAACCGGAAGGCATGGTTCCCTGGAACTCGGCCCGGGGCGCGGGTTCCGTGTTGGTCGATACGAACTTGTTTCCGGGGGTATTCGTCCCCCGGACGACGGAAATCTCGTCTTTCGGCGACCAGAACACTTTCCCGTCATCCTGACGGATGGTGCGGGTGCCGTCTTCGTCAAAGCCGAAGCCGGCCGTAAGGACGGTGATTTCACCTTCTTCGGGCTGGACATCCACGATGTCCACGGGTTCAACGCTGCACGCGCAGGTCATAAGGGCGGCGACGGCCGCGGCGATCAGGAATTGCTTCTTCATGGCTGCGGTGGCTTAGTCATCCCATTCGATGGGATCGTCATACGTGTCCTCCAGTCCGCCGCTCAGGCAGAAGGAGGAATCCTGATGCAGGTCCACAACCCGGACCGCAGGGGCGAGATACTGTTTCTCCATAATATTGTCAGTTAATAGTTTTCTTCTTCATATTGCCAATCCACGGAACCGCCTGCGGCACATCCGACGACGTTGTCCACGAGTCCGTCCCGAAGGATGATAACCACAAAACGGGACTTTGCGGAGAGGGTTCCGGAGAAAGAGCAGGTTGCCATATCACCCTCCTTCAGTCCATTCAAGGGTTCTCCTTCCGCCCAGGAACGCAGGATATTGTTGTGGATATAATCCGTCGTACCGCCCGTCTGGACAGCCACAATGCCGTCTTCCAGGACAAGAAGCGCGAGGGTGTAATCTCCATTTCTGACCGCTTTCATTTCGGCCGTCAGGGAATAGTTCCCGTTATCCAGGGTGCTCTTCACCCTGACGCCGGCGGCAGGCCCGCGCGTCTCCAGAATCCGGTCGATATGGGACTGCAGCAGTTCCGGAGAAGACGTCGTAATGAGACTCTCCGGATCCAGGTCCACGACCGCAGACGGATAGGCCTTTACGCCAAACCGACCGGCCAGGTCATCACTGAGCGGCTTCACATACATCGGATCGACGGACATACAGTGGACGCTGACCGGGATTACTCGGCCGGGCCTGGCCTCCATCGTCTCTTCGATGGCCGCCTCCATCTTGGGGCAGTTCACACACCAGGTGCCGGTGAAATCCAGCACCAGAGACCGCCGGAAGAAGACCTTGCCCTCGTCCGCGATCTCAATGGCCGTCACTGTCACGGGTTCCGACTCCGCGCCGTCCAGCGCAGCGGCGAAGGTCCATTCCCCCGCCCCGGCGGGCGCGAACACGTTGCCCTCCAGCTCCGTTCCGTCCGTCAGGTTGCGAATCATGGAGAACGCCGTCACATCTTCCGCACCGGAATAGACGGTGAAGGTGACGCTCTCCCCGGCCGTCACGTTCAGCGCAGTCAGGTCCGCCACGAGCCGGAGCTCGGGCACGGGATCGTCCTTCTGACCGACGCAGGAAAGCATCGGCAGCATCGCAAGCAGGATATAAAACCACTTTCCCATATCAGAACGACCATTGGGCCCGGAGGCTGACTCCCTTGAAAGCCGGCTGCCAACGACAGACACCGCCCGAGCACACCATCCCTTCGCGGGTGCGGCCCGCATTGAGGGAGACGCTCAGGGCGTTCCAGGAGTAACTGGCTCCGACGTTATAGTAATGCACTTTCGTGCTTCCGTGATTGTACATGTCGCTGGCGGAGATGCTCCAATGCGGGGCGAAGGACAGCTCCACGAGCCCGGCCATCCAGTCGCGCGTGAGTTCCTGCGAATACAGGTACTGGAGCTCCGTGCGGAGCGAGACGGTCGTGGATATGCGGTACAGGGCGTCCAGAACGAAGACGTTCTGGGCATCGGTACGCCTCCCGTTGCCATGTGTGGGGGAATTCTCCTGGATGGACACGAACAGGATGGTCTTCAGTTTCCGGGTCCAGGTGCGTTCCAGATCGACATTGATGTCCCGGTAGGCCAGCCAGTGCGTTTCCCGGTCCGGCAAGGCAAACGGAAGCGCCTCGATCCAGGAACCGCCCACATGCAGTTTCATGCCGTATCTGCCACCAAGCGCAGTACCGCGACGGAAGGTGTAATACAGGTCACCCTGGAAACCGGCTTCCCCATCGGCATAGGTCACGTACGGATTCAAGCCGGCCAGCAGGTAGGTTTGCTGCATGCACAAAGACGGAAGATAATTCAAAGTATTGGCAGGAGAAGGACTGGAAGCCGTCAGGAAGATGCGGTCCGTCATGTTCTCCAGCCGGCGGAATGTCACCGTGCCGGAGAATGAACCTGCGGCATAGTTCACTTCCACGAGCTGGGCGTTTCCGCCCCTGAGGCGGTAGGTCTCCCGTGAATGCCGGAGATGCTCCGTATAAAAACCGGCTCCCTTGCCCACATACTCACCCTTCACGGAGAACCCGCCGAAGGCATATTGCAGGCGGCCGGACCAGGAAAGCGTCTGCCCGGGGACTTTGAAGCCTCCGGTGGAAGCCAGAAAGGCGATATCGTCCTCCACCTTCCGGGTGAACTTGTTCACGATACTTCCCTCCACCATCAAGGAATGGTCGGACATCCTGTCGAATAGCGGAAACAGGTCCAACGACAGGTCCGCCCCGGCCACCGCAGCAGCGGCGGAAGGCCACAGGCCATACTTGGGCAGACCCCCGAGAACCTTCACAGACAAACCACGGTTGGTAGTATGGAACGCGATGCGTCCGCCCATGAGGGAATTATTCAAGCCTAGTTCCCGATCTTCCCAGGTCCGCAGCAGAAGACCGCTGCCCAGCTGCTCGAAGAAGGACCCAGCCGTCATCTCCAGGTTCGTTCCGGTCCAGGATGCATACAGGCCCGTGAGTCCTGCACCCTTGAGCTCGGAAGGATATCCCGCCAGCGCCTGCGGATAATACTCCGTCTGCATACCTGCGGTGAAGCTGCCCTTCACATAGTCCAGTTTGAAATAATTGTTGGAACCCAAGGGATGCTCAGGAGAGCCGAGCACGGAATCATCCAGGTAATAGATGGAGTTCGATTCCAAACCGCCGGTCACGACACCTCGGTCCTGTGCCCGAAGGGCTGCAGGAAAGAAAAACAATGAAAGAAGGATCAGTCCGTTTGTTATTTGCCGTAGCATTTCCGGACTTGATTCAGTAACTCCTGTTCGTCTCCCGGGCGGTAGCCGATGTGTGTGTAGAAAAGTTTACCATCCTTGTCATAGACGAATACTTGCGGGACGGAACTTACGTTCAGCGCCCTACGGAGATCCGCATTCACGTCGAACAGGGCAGTGATACCGTCCCAGTCCCGGCCCTTCGCCATCGCAACCGCACGTTTGACGGAGCGGCTGTCATCCATGGACACGGCATAAATCCGGAGCGGGAAGGAAGCATCCCAGTCCGGTAGTTCCTCCGCGATAATATCCAGTTCCTTCAGGCACGGCTTGCAAGTGGTCATCCAGATGCTTACTACGAAAGGGGTTTCATGGTCGATAAGGGAGGCCGTCGTCACAGCCTTTCCGGATCCGTCCTGGAGGGACACGGCAGGGATTTGCTGTCCGAAACCTGTGAGGGCGACCAAAGAAAGGAGAATAATTGCAACTAACTTTCTCATAATGACAAAGATAATGCATTCCGTCGACAGAGACAAACTATTTGCGACGGATCAGTGCCGCAGCAAAGAGAAGGATTGTCAGGAAGACACAGATCCGTCCTACGATATCCCCTGCGCGGACGAAGAACGTCTCACGGGAAGACAGGTTCACCGTCCCCCGCAGCACGGCCGGTTCCCACCAGGTCGAACGGGAAAGAATCCGGCCTTTCTGGTCGATGAAGGCCGAAATGCCCGTATTTCCGCACCGGGCGATGTCCCGGCGCGTCTCGATGGCCCGGAGCCGGGCATAACTCAAATGCTGCCGATATCCGGGCGTATCACCCCACCACGCATCGTTCGTGATGACGGTCAGGAGTTTCGCCCCGGCGCGCACATAGGAAGCGCAATGCTCCCCGTACACGGATTCGTAACAGACAGCGCACCCGACCGGAACCGACTGCCGGAACAGCAGGTTGGATACGGATTCCTGGCCCGCACACCGCCCGGCCACGCCGCCGAGCAATTTGTCGTCGATGGGCCCCAGCACGGAAGGATACGGAAGCATCTCCACCCCCGGCACCAGTTTCGACTTCTGATACAGTCCGTAGCGCCCCGCAGAATCCACGATCAGCGCAGAATTATGCGTCTCATACCAATCCCCGTCTCCCATTTTCCGCGCATTGGCGGAAGGCCGGGCGGCCTGCTCGTACCGCGTCCATGACGAGGCACCAAAGAGAATTTCAGCGGAAGGATGCTCCTGCAGGAACGACCTAAACCGCTGGAACGTCCTGCTGGAAGGGACATCATTGCAAAGGATGTCGGACGTGAACGTCTCGGGGGCAAGCAGAAGAATACCGGAAGCGTCCACGCGGGCGGAATCCTTTTCCGTCTCCTTCAGCCCCTGCGCGAACTGGTCCAGCAACACGACCGTCTGCTGATCCTGCGACATTCCCCCGAATTTGTTGTACGGGTCGAAATTCGGCTGGGCGATGACCACCGGAATCTCCCCTTCCGAAATCTCCTCATACCGGTTCCAAAGGATGGCGGACCAGACCATGGGCCCGAACAGGACGAGCACGGTTCCCAGAAGCGATGCGACGCGGGCTTTCCCGTTCCACCGGCCGGAGAACCGACCGTCCGAAAGAGCGACCATCAGGCCGAAAACGGAAAGGGACGACACCCAGATCCACAGCGACCCGCCCAATGCACCGGTCACCTCATACCACTGCACCAGCCGCACCGTGCCGGCGAACGCATTCCCCAGTACCAGCCACGGCCAGGAAATCTGGGCCACCGTCAGATAGTATTTCTCCCAGGCGATCCACGCGGCCGCCAGGAACAGGTAAGGAACAGCGGAAGGCTGTTTCATCCGCCGCTTCACCCACCGGAAGGCCCCGAAGACCAGCGACATCTGCAACGCATTCGCCAGCGCGGCGAATATGCCACCCCCGACCGTCGCGTTGCACACCCAGAACGTCGTTACGAAATTCCACGCAACGAACGTCCCATAATGCCACCACCAGAAATGCTTGACCCCCTGCCCGGACGCTACCCGCTCCATACACAGCAGCGGCACGAATCCCAGCAACGCAAGCCAACCGCACCCTCCCACCAGGAAAGGCACGCTCATCAGCAGCACGAAACCCGCCGCCAGGGCCAACAAAACCACAGTCCGGTTCTTCATAACCGAACAAAGTTAAATCCTTTCAACCGGATTTCCAAGGGCATCAGCGTACGAGGGAGAGGTAGCGAGATGCTTTGGGGACGGGAAGCCGCTTGATCTTCGCCAAAAGACGATTCTTCCAACAATAAATCGTGCTTTCCTTTCCCACATTCATCAAGGCGGAAATCAAAGGAGCATCATATCCGATGACCAGGTAACAGAAAAGCCGGATGTCCCTTTCGCCCAGGGAAGGGATATCTTTCTGCAAAGAAGAGATCGGATGCCCCAGATGGTCTTCAATGTACTTTTGAAGACGGATGAAGCCTTTGCTGTCACCGTCGATGTCCTTGACAATCT
>JAEEGH010010613.1_pt1 | contig 21080 bp, 14 predicted proteins | sample 9134181 | NCBI WGS metagenome assembly JAEEGH01 (sample SAMN16246544, study PRJNA631951) | gut metagenome | biome: gut microbiome; feature: rumen; material: DP-attached | host: Bos | place: Iran: Karaj | collected 2018-10
GCAAAACCGTGGGAAGACATTGGATATTCTTTTCCCTTATACTTAAATACTCCTTTATTTACATTACCTACAATTGGGAAAAGAACCGGTGCATGTCTGTTCCAGAATGCTGGATCTGCTTGCCAAAGCATTTCTCTGTTCCTTCTCTTGTCGAAAATGCTACTGAGCTCTGCCCCGTGAGTAGCTACGCCAATCTTTAATAAATCATTTTCAATGTATTCCATTTTTTTCACCTTTCTTAGGTTTATAGTTTTGTATTTTGTTTTCTGAAATGTAGAGGTGTCATACCAAATTCTTTTTTGAAACTGCTGGTCATGTTGCCCGGGTAGGAAAAACCGCATTCTAAGGATATTTCCATCACAGACTTATTTGTAGTCAGCAGCATGTTCTGCACGTGTTTTAGCCTTGTGATGCACAGGTATTCTGTAAAATCAGATCCAAGCTGTCTGGCGAAAATACGTGAAAAGTATGAGACAGAGTACCCGGAAATACGGGCAACTTCTTCTATCTTCAAAGGCTGCATATAGTTTTTTTCTATATAATAAACAGCTTCCATGATGGGCTCGGTAAGCTCACTCTCATGGATTGTTGCTTTGGAACTGTCAAAATGGCCTTTGTCATATACTTCGAGAAGGATATAGGTTAATAGGTTCTGGAGACGGTATCTGGAAATTGAGCCTTCAGACATATCAAGGTCCTGCTCTTCAATTTCATTGTACAACTCATATATTTCTCTGGCTAAAGAGAAGATCTTTTCTCTGTCACCATCGGAAAAAGAAATTGGTGGATATCTGAATATTTTTTCCATGATCTGTGGACCGAGAGTATCTGTCATGTTTGCCACAAAATCCGGAGAAAACTTAATGAGAATGCTGACATATTCTGAATCAGAAGCAGGTATTGTTCTGTGATAGATATAGGGGCGCATGGCTCCTATGTATCCTGCATGAAGTGTGAAATTCATTTTAGGAGTAATTATCCGTCTGTCTCCCTTGATCATAAAGCCAAGAGAATAGTGATCTGAAGCGACCTCCATTGAAGGCATCTCGTAATCAGATGAGATTTCTCTGTATGATACTGTTATCTGTTTCCCTTTTGGAAGTGGAAGAGCCATAGCCATTCTCCTAAGTTTAATCTTTAATCAAATATGACATAAAAAGATTATTTTTGCAATGAATTTGGAAATTTCAGATAAGAAAATTATTATTTTAAGTACGATGATATTAATATAATAGATTAGTGTGCGCATTTTTCAAAGGTTAGGATATATATCACATGGCAGGTTCTGTATCAAAAAGAAAAAGTTCAAAGATAGATATGACTTCAGGAAGCATAATGAAAAATGTGCTTCTTTTTGCTGTGCCTATTGTAATCGGCAATATCCTGCAGCAGATGTATACGACAGTTGATACCCTTGTTGTGAGTAATTTTTGCGGGGACAGCGCGCTTGCTGCTGTTGGAACAAGCTCGCAGCCAGTGGAAGTCTTGTTGTGTATTTTTTTGGGAATTGGAGCAGGAGTATCTATCCTGGTCTCTCAGAGTGTGGGTGCAGGCAGGATGGACAGGGTAAAAGACTTATCTGCTACAGCTATTGTACTTGTTTATATCAGCGGCATACCGATCGCGATAATTGGATGGATCCTGGCACCTGCAATCCTTCAGTTTATGCATGTACCGGCGGATGTATGGGATGAGGCACTTATTTATACGAGGCTTGTTTTTCTGGGAGCTTTGGGAAATATCGGCTATAACATGAATGCCGGAATCCTTAGAGGACTTGGTGATAGTGCAGCATCTTTGTGGTTTTTGATAGTTTCAGGAATTGCCAATATAGTTTTTGACCTGGCTTTTGTTGCAGGTTTTGGATTTGGCGTTGCAGGAGCAGCTGCGGCTACGAGTATAGCTATGTTTTTATCCTGGATCGTCAGCATAGTTTATATCAGAAAGAAGTTTCAGGAACTTGAGTTTACTGTTTTTCCAAGAAGATTTAACAGTCATGACCTAAAGGCTATCCTTAAGATAGGTCTTCCGATTGGACTTAATAACTCTTTGTTTTCATTTGGACATATGGCACTTCAGATATTGGTAAATGAGCAGGGGAGGCAGTTTATGGCCGGAGCTTCTGTGGCAGGAAGGATAACAGGGCTCACAAATATAGCCATTACTGCTATGTCGTCAGCCGCGTCCACATTTGCGGGACAAAACTATGGAGCCTCTAATTATCGAAGATTAAAAGAAGGATATATAAAGATTCCTGCTGTTTCTGGACTATTAACGCTATCCTTTGGACTTATGGCGATTTCGTTCAGAATGCCTATCCTCAGATTCTTTTCACAGGATGAGATGGTTCTTTTGTATGCGGGAAGATACGTTGTGGTGATACTGTTGTCCCAGTGGTGCTATGCCGTATTTAACTGCATTTCCAATATTGTAAACGGACTTGGATATGTCAGATATACAACCCTCATTAACCTTATGATGTTATGGGCAGTGAGAATTCCGAGCGCTTATCTGATAAACAGGTATTTCGACGGAACATATATTATGGTCTGCTTCCCAATTTCTTTCCTTTTTGGAATGCTGTGCATGATAGGCTATTACATCTTTTCACCCTCATGGAAAGAAGTCATGTCAAGGGCTGACAGATTCTGATATTCCTTTGGAGACATTCCGTATTCCTTTTTAAAGGCTTTAAAAAAGCTTGAGTAATCCCTAAAACCAAATTTCTCATAGGTGCCGGTGATGCTCTCACCGCTGATTATAGCGTTTCGGCATTCTGCCAGACGCTTTTTTATTATGTACTGATGAAGTGAAATTCCAAGAGTGTCCTTGAATAAATGGGCAACGTAGTACTTGCTCACAAAAAACTGTCCTGCAATATCATCAAGTGAAAGGGTATCCTCCAGATTACTCTCAACGTATGAAAGGATATTCTGGAAAAGAGCCAGCTCATCATTGCCACTCTGGATATGGTCGTCATCGTATACAATCCTGTTGATAGTAAGGATAAGATCGCAGAGGCAGAGATGGCTCATGGCGCCGCTTCCGTATCTGTCGCTGGATTTTTCCTCTAAAAGTCTCAAGAATTTGGACTCAACAAGGTGAAAAGAGGCCGGTGCCAGATGATAAATATACTTGTGAAAAGCCTCTGCCTTTTGGATAAGGTACATATAATCAACTGATTCCTGCATCAGGGAATTGCAGCAATCCTTGCTGATCCAAAAGACAAAACGCTTATAGTCCTTTTCTGATGTGTGCATAATGGCGTGATGTGATATTCCCGGTGGCACGACCATTAAATCCCCTGGGTACATATCGATGTGCTCTTTCTCTCCATCAGTTCTAAATATCTCCATGGTGACATCACCGTCCAGGAAAAGATAAAACTCATAGTAATCATGGGCATGGGGATTCAGTGTTTTAAAGTCCCTGTCCAGATAATAGAACACCTCAAAATCAGAGGAAATCATATACTGTCTTGAATTAAATGATGATCTGAGTTTATTTTTCATAGGTACATAATAACATGGATAACAATTTTTGCAATATAGGAAACAAGTTATTCTATTCTTTTTTTTCTTAAATGAAAGTATTGTGTATATATCAAGAAAGTCAATTCAGGTGATAATAAATCAGACATCGCCTGCGAACAAATTGGATATTAGATATACACCATAGGAGGAAAAGAATATGGAAATGACACTTCGCTGGTATGGCACAGATTATGATACTGTTAAACTCTGGCAGATTAGACAGATCCCTGGAGTACATGGAGTTATCACAACTCTTTACAATAAGCAGGCAGGAGAGCTTTGGGAACAGGATGAGATCAAGGCTCTTAAGAATGAAGTTGAGGCAGGCGGACTTAAGATTGCCGGAATCGAGTCAGTAAACGTATCTGATGCGATCAAGGCTGCAACAGCTGACAGAGACAAGCATATCGATAACTACATCAAGACACTTGAGAATCTTGGTAAAGAAGATATCCACATGGTATGTTACAACTTCATGCCTGTATTTGACTGGACAAGAACAGAACTTGCAAGAAAGAGAGCAGATGGCTCAACAGTTCTTGCTTATACACAGGAAGCAGTTGATGCAATTGATCCTGAGAAGATGTTTGAATCAATTTCAGGTGAGATGAACGGCACAGTTATGCCTGGCTGGGAACCTGAAAGAATGGCTAAGGTAAAAGAGCTCTTTGAGCTTTACAAGGGAATCGATGAGGATAAGCTCTTTGAGAACATTGTTTATTTTCTTAAGGCTATCATGCCTGTATGTAATAAATACGATATTAAGATGGCTATTCATCCGGATGATCCGGCTTGGTCAGTATTCGGACTTCCAAGAATCATCAACAATGAAAAGAATATCTTAAAGCTCATGAAGGCTGTAGATGATGTACACAATGGTGTTACATTCTGCTCAGGATCTTACGGTACAAGTCTTGAGAACGATCTTCCACACATGATCAGAGCTTTAGAGGGAAGAATCCATTTTGCCCATGTACGTAACCTGAAGTTTATTTCTCCTACAAACTTTGAGGAAGCAGCTCATCTTTCATCAGATGGAACATTTGATATGTATGAGATAGTTAAGGCTCTTTATGAGACTGGCTTTGACGGACCTATCCGTCCTGACCACGGAAGAATGATCTGGGGTGAAGTTGCAATGCCAGGTTACGGCTTATACGACAGAGCACTTGGCGCAACATATATAAACGGCCTTTGGGAAGCAATTGAAAAGTCACATTTGAGAGGGCTGTAAGCACTTGACGAGAGTTTCGAGTCTAGTGCGCACGTGTTCTGGCGAGGCGAATGCCGAGAGCAGAACTTCCTTATAAATTGAACATGAAGGAGATAAGATCATGAAACTTTGTGATAGTAGTATTAAAACGGATTCATCCTGGAAGAATAAAGGATACGAACTTCCAAAATTTGATAGAGATGAGATGATAAAGAAGACAGTAGCTGAGCCTGAGTGGGTACACTTCGGAGCAGGCAACATCTTCAGAGCTTTTCAGGCAAATCTTGCTCAGAGAATGCTTGATGATGGAATGAATGACAAGGGACTTACAGTTGTTGAGGGATTTGATTATGAGATAGTAGAGAAAATGTACAGACCTCACGACAACCTTTCTATCCTTGTTACACTTAAAGCTGACGGATCAGTTGATAAGAAGGTTATCGGAAGCATAGCAGAGTCCTGCATCCTTGATTCTAACGATGATAAAGAGTTCAGCAGATTAAAAGAGATATTCAGAGCTGACAGCCTTAAGATGTGTACTTTCACAATCACAGAAAAGGGTTACAGCCTTGTAAATCCAGCAGGTGAGACTATTCCTGCAGTAAAAGAAGATTTTGAAAACGGTCCTGAAAAGCCACAGAGCTATATCGGAAAGGTAGCAGCTCTTTTGTATGAAAGATATACAGCAGGCAAAAAGAAGATTGCCATGGTAAGTACAGATAACTGCTCACATAATGGTGACAAGCTCTATGCAGCTATGGATGCCTTTGCCAAGAATTGGACAGAAAACGGAAAAGCAGATGCTGGATTCCTTGACTATGTACATGATGAAGCACTTGTTTCATTTCCATGGTCTATGATCGATAAGATCACACCAAGACCTGATGACTCTGTAAACGAAATACTTAAGAACGACGGTGTTGAGGAACTTGAAGCAGTTGTTACATCTAAGAAAACATGGGTAGCTCCTTTTGTTAACGCTGAGGAGAGCGAATACCTTGTAATCGAGGACAAGTTCCCAAATGGAAGACCTGCTCTTGAGAAGGTTGGAGTTATCTTTACAGATAAGGAGACTGTAGATAAGGTTGAGAGAATGAAGGTTTGCACTTGCCTTAATCCTCTTCACACAGCACTTGCTGTTTACGGATGCCTTCTTGGATATACAAAGATCTCAGATGAGATGAAGGATGAAGACCTCGTTAAGCTTGTAAAAGAAATCGGTTATGTAGAGGGACTTCCTGTTGTTACAGATCCTGGCGTTATTAAGCCAAAGGAATTTATTGATACTGTTGTAAATGTGCGTATCCCTAACAAGTTTATGCCTGACACACCACAGAGAATCGCATGCGATACTTCACAGAAGCTTGGCATCAGATTCGGTGAAACAATCAAGGCATATCTTGCTTCTGATAAACTTAACGTTGCTGACCTTAAACTTATACCACTTGTTCATGCAGGTTGGCTTCGTTACCTTATGGGAGTGGACGATAAGGGCCAGAGCTTCGAGCCTAGTCCTGATCCACTTCTTGAGGAGGCTCAGAGCTTCGTAAAAGATATTAAGCTCGGAGAGACAGATGAGAATAAGGTAAAGGCAGCTGTTTTACCTCTTCTTAAAAATGCTGCTATATTCGGAACAGACCTTGAGGCAGCAGGCCTCTCGGATAGAATTGTAGAGTATTATCTTGAACTTCTTTCCGGTGAAGGTACAGTAAGGGCTACACTTCAGAAGTATTGCAAATGATAACCTAACAAGGTAAAATCTATTAGGTGGGTGCTTGGTTAAGTGCCCACCTAATATTAGAGTTGGAGGGGATCAATATGAAAACATGTCCTAATTGCGGTAATCAGATCGCTGATGATGCAGCATTTTGCAATAATTGCGGTGTTTCAGTGACAGTTAATCAACAGGCAGAAAGTGCACAGACTGCTAATCCACAGCCACAGGCTCAACCGGCATCACAGCCACAGCCACAGCCTCAGCCTCAGCAGTCATATGGCCAGGCACCATATCAGCAGCCACTTGTTTACTCAGATCCTAAGGATCATACAAAAGAGTTTGATGCTCAGGATATTGCAGACAACAGGATCATTGCAATTGCAGCTTATCTGTTTGGAATTCTCGGTGTTCTTATTGCATTTATTGCCGGAACCCCATTTACAAGATTCCATGCAAGAAATTCTCTTAGAATTTCTATAGCAGCAATCATTATACTTATCCCAAGTATCATTCCATTTCTTGGATGGCTTGTTACAGGTATATGCGCAGCAATTCTTGGTGTGATCAAGATTGTTGCTATTGTCTGGGCTTGCATGGGTAAGGCAAAAGAGCTTCCGATTATTTCAGATATAGGATTTCTTAGCTAATATGGGCAGCTGTACATTTTGTGTACAGCTGTTTTTTTATCTTGTATAATTATCCATATACAGGAGCCGGAAAGATGATTAATATAGCAATCGTAGAGGATGAGGATTCATATGCATCCCAGTTAACTGAATATATTAACAGGTATGAATCAGAAAGCGGCAGTTCTTTCAGACTAACCCGTTTTAAAGATGGAGATGAGATCACTAACGGGTATAAGAGTCAGTTTGACATCATACTTATGGATATAGAGATGAAGCTTATGGACGGCATGACTGCTGCGGAAGAAATCAGAAAGCTCGACCAGGATGTCGTTATCATGTTTATCACCAATATGACTAACTATGCCATAAGAGGCTATCAGGTAGATGCTCTTGATTATGTGTTAAAGCCTGTTAGCTATTTTGCCTTTTCTCAAAAGCTTGGAAGGGCAATTGCCAGGATGAAAAAAAGCTCTGCAAAGACTATTTCAATTGAACTGCCATCCGGTATAAAAAAGCTTGATATAGATAATGTCTTTTATATTGAAAGTGAAGGGCATAATCTTGTTTTCTATACGAGCGGTGGTGAGTTTAAGATAAGGGCCAAGCTTGGCGACTTTGAGAATCAGCTTTCTCAATATAATTTTTTCAGGTCTAACAAAGGCTATCTTGTTAATCTTAAATATGTCGACGGAGTCGAGAATGGATGCTGCATTATAGCAGGTAAGCAGCTTCTTATCAGCAGAGCAAGGAAAAATGATTTTATGACTGCTTTGACTGAGTTTATGTCATGAGGAATTATAATGGAAAATATCTATCAGGATATACCAAGGCTGTATACTGCCCTTGCCGAGTGGCTGGCGTGTATGACTTACTGCCTTGTTTTAAAAAGAAAAGTTAAGAACGAGTTATTTATTGCGTATTCTGTTATTGCTCTTGTTATTCAGAGCGTGTTTTTGGTGTACACCAAAAATCTCCCTGTTGTGTTTTGGATTCCATGTATGATCATAGCTGTGGCATTTATGTATGTCTTTATGTACTTAAGTTGTGACAGCAGTGTGAATGTTATAGGCTATTACTGCGCAAGGGCGTTTCTGCTTGCAGAGCTTGCAGCTTCCCTGGAGTGGCAGCTTGCATGTTTCTTTTTGCTAAAAACTGATTCAGAGATTATTCAGATCGCAATTCTGGTGGCAATATATCTTCTTGTTTTTACCTGGGCTCATTATATGGAGATCAGTATCACAAGGGGCGTTTCTCAATTTGAAGTTAATTACCATGAATTATTGGCAGCTGTGGCTATTGCTGCGGCAGTATTTGCCTTCAGTAACCTTAGTTTTATCGTGCAGAACACGCCATTTTCTGCGGGAGTTACTGCAGATGTTTTTTACATAAGGACTCTTGTAGATATTGCCGGCATAATGATACTATATGTGTATCAGAGCAGAATCTGTGAGCTTCTTGCGGAAAAAGAGCTGAGAAATATTCACGCTATGCTTAAGGCTCAGTATGACAAGTACAGAGGCTATCAGACAACTTTTGATATGATCAATATGAAGTATCATGATCTAAAGCATCAGATTGCGGGACTAAGGGCTGAGATGAGTGATGAGGAGAGAACTCAGTGGATCGATTCTCTGGAGCAGGAGCTTGAGTCTTTTAGCCCTGAAATGCAGACCGGAAACAGTGTTCTGGATACACTTATAGCAGGAAAAATGATGAACTGCAGAGCCAACAAAATTAAGCTTACATGTGTGGCTGATGGTAATATCCTTGATTTCATGCACGTTTCAGATATCTGTACTATCTTTGGTAATGCACTGGATAATGCAATAGAAAGCGTATCCCTTATAGATGACCCTGAAAAGCGGCTTATTCATCTGGCTATTTCACCTAAAAAGAGTTTTGTTCTGATCCAGATAAATAATTACTGTGAAAACAATATAGAGATAAAAAATGGATACCCTGTAACTACTAAGGCAGACAAGGGTAATCATGGTTTTGGTCTTAAAAGCATCAGGTATACAGTAGAAAAATATAACGGAACATTGAATTTTGACCTGAATGATAATTGGTTTGAAGTCAAAATGCTTATTCCAATGAAAGGATTAGCATGAATATAGTTTCAATTCTAGTGGCTGATTATGTTGGTTTTATGCTTCTTGTGGCGCTACTTATCAGCAGTCGTATCAGACGTTCTCAGGGGAACCTTGAACTTAAGGTTTACACTGCAATCACTATACTTACGATGATAGCCTGTATAGTTGATTTCTTTAGCTTCTTTTCAGATGGAAGATCGGGACTTGGATGGAAGATAGTTAATCTTTTGGGCAATACGTATTGTTTTGTGGTAAATCCGATTTTTATCTCCGCCTGGTGTCTATATGAAGATTTAAAGCTCTATAAGAGTATAGCCAGGGTAAAGAGAATTTACAGGTATGCATTTATTCCGGCTATTATTCTGGTCATCATGGCACTTGGCAATATGTTCTTCCCTATGATCTTTTACATTGACGATATGAACGTGTATCACAGGCTTCCTCTTAGCTACGCTTTTTATGTTGTGGATCTGTGTTATCTGATTCACAGTGGCGTTGTCTTGAAAAAATATGAGAAGCAGTATGGGAAAATTAGTTTCTTTCCGCTGTATCTCATGGCAGTACCAATAGTACTTGGCTGCGCGCTTCAGATGATGTTTTATGGAGTTTCGCTCATATGGGTTTCTATTGCTGTTGGACTAACATCTATTTACATGTCACTTCAGAATGAGTTTTCCTACCTGGATAAACTGACAAGCCTCTATAACAGGGCTTATCTGGATTACAAGATGGAATCGATGTTAAAAGAAAAGAATCCCAAAGTCGGAGCAATCATGATCGATGTGGATTTTTTCAAAACTATCAATGATACCTTTGGGCATTCCACGGGTGATGAAGCTCTTGTTGATGTTGCAAGAGTGATCATATTCAGTAAGCCGGATAAGGCTATTGCAACACGCTTTGCAGGCGATGAGTTTATCCTTCTTGTAAATAACACTAACGATGATGAGATGAAAAAGATAATTGAAAGCATTCGGGGTGAGCTGAAGTACTTTAATGAAACGGAAAATCGCCCTTATAAATTATCTTTATCTCTTGGTTATACTTTATTTGATTTGGACAAAGATACTACGGATACTTTCTTCAAACGCATGGATGACAATATGTACGTTGAGAAAGCCCAAAAACACAGCGCAAGATAGATGATTGAAGGAATGACTGCTTCTTATATCTTGAGATTTATGTGATGACAGCTTGTGAAAGGGTATGTTTCATGAGGAGGCTTTTGAGAACGTCAGTACTTATGTGGCGTATTTTGCCACATTAGTACTGCTACGTTCGAGATAGAGCGGAAGCGTCATCCTCAAGGAACATACCCGTCACAAGCATTAATACAGTTCATGACAAAAATCGTACCGTTTATGACAAAAACGGCACGATTTTTTTATTGTGCTAAATTTATAGTACATTGATGCGCAGATCAACCATGCTGCGTGTATGACCAAAGGCTTTGCAATCCGACCAGTTGCAAATGCAGATTACAAAAAGGGAGGTTATAATATGTTATCTATCAACATGGATGACGTCATGAACGTCATAACATCGATCAAATCTTATCTGATAGCTATCGGTGTTATCATTGCGATCGCAGTTGTTCTTATGATTGCGGTTATGAAACTTAATAAGCCACTTAAAAAGCTTATTAGGGGCACAGCACTTGTTGCTATGCTTACTGGTATTGTTGTTTGTGTAAATATGATCTGTTCAGGTCCTATGAGCACAATGCTTGACCTTGTTAGTGGTAGCGGAACAATTTCAAAGGCTACTTCTGATGAGACAACTATTCTTGCACAGGATATTGCAAGAGAGGGTATTGTTCTTTTGGAGAACGATGATAATACTCTTCCTGTTGCTTCAGGAACAAAGCTCAATGTATTCGGATGGGCTTCAACAAACCCTATCCTCGGTGGTGCAGGATCAGGTGCTCTTAACGATGCATATGATCAGATTTCACTTCTTGATTCTCTTTCACAGGCAGGAATTGAGACAAACACAGAGCTTACACAGTTCTATACAGACTACAAGGCAGACAGACCTGTAGTTGGAATGTGGAATCAGGATTGGACACTTCCTGAACCAAACGTTTCTCTTTACACTGACGAAATGATTGCTAATGCTAAGAGCTTTTCTGACACAGCTATGATCGTTATCAGCCGTTCAGGTGGAGAAGGTGCTGACCTTCCAACAGATATGAATGCAGTTATCGATGGTTCTTATCAGGATGGCACAACATATACTGCAGGAACATATGATGATTCTTTAAATGAAGGAAATGACTGGGATGCAGGTGATCATTACCTTCAGCTCACAAACAGAGAGGAAGAGATGATCGACCTTGTTTGTGCAAACTTTGATAAAGTTATCCTTCTTTACAATGGTGCTAATGCATTCGAACTTGGTTTCATTGAGGATCACCCACAGATCAAGTCAGCTCTTTGGGTAGCTGGTATGGGTCACGTTGGTATGAAGGCCGTTGGTGAGATCGTAACTGGTGAAGTTAACCCTTCAGCTAAGACAATCGACACATATGTTTACGACATGGAAAAGACACCTTGGTGGAACAACTTTGGTGACTTCAACTACACAAACATGGATGAGTTCAAGTACACTTCAACAGGATTTACAGGTGTTGAGTCTACATCTTATGTATCATTCATCAACTATGTTGAAGGTATCTATGTAGGTTATAAGTTCTATGAAACTGCAGCAGCAGAGGGACTTATCAACTATGATGAGATGGTTCAGTATCCATTTGGATATGGTCTCTCATACACAACATTTGAACAGACAATGGGTGACATCACAGAGGCAGATGGAACAATCAGCTTTGATGTTACTGTTACAAATACTGGTTCAGTTGCAGGTAAAGATGTTGTAGAAGTTTACTACAATCCTCCATACACAAATGGTGGCATTGAAAAGGCTTCAGCAAATCTTATCCAGTTCGATAAGACAGATCTTCTTGAGCCAGGCGCATCTCAGACTATTACAATTTCCTTTAATGTAGAAGATATGGCAGCTTATGACTACCAGAACGCTAAGGCATATGTTCTCGAAGAAGGTGATTATGTGATCTCAATCAATTCAGATTCACATAATGTTATTGATTCAAAGACATATACAGTTGATCAGACTGTAACATACAACGGATCAAATGGTCGTAGCAGTGATCTTGTTACAGCAACAAACGCCTTTGATTTTGCAGAGGGTAATGTTACATACCTTTCAAGAGCTGATGGATTTGCAAACTATGCAGAAGCTACAAAGGCTCCAACAAACTATGAGATGCCAGCAGAAGCTAAGTCAACTTTCTATAACATCAGCAACTATTTAACAGCAGAAGCTACAGCAGCTGATGAAGATGCAAATGCTGAAGCAGTAACAACAGGTGCTGCAACAAGCCTTAAGCTTGCTGACCTCAGAGGACTTTCAAAGGACGATGCTAAGTGGGATGAACTTCTTGACAGCATGTCTCTTGATGATATGAATTCACTTATCTCACTTGGTGGATATCAGACAAACTCTGTTGATTCAATTGGTAAGGTTCGTACTAATGACTGTGATGGACCTGCTTCAATCAACAATAACTTTACAGGCGTTGGATCTCTTGGATTCCCTGTAGGTGTAACAATTGCAGCTACATTTAACAAAGACCTTGCTTACTCATTTGGTAATTACATTGGTAAGATGGCAGATGAGATGGATGTATCAGGTTGGTATGCTCCGGCTATGAACATTCACAGAACTGCATTTGCAGGACGTAACTTCGAGTACTATTCAGAAGACAGTATCCTTTCAGGATACATCGCAGCACAGGCTTGTAAGGGTTCATGGGATAACGGAGTATATGCTTATATCAAGCACTTCGCATTTAATGATCAGGAAGAGAACAGATGTGACATGCTCTGCACATGGACAAATGAGCAGGCAGCCCGTGAAATATATCTCAGACCTTTTGAAATCTGCGTAAAGAACGTTGATATGTGTGCAGTAATGTCATCATTCAACTACATTGGTAACCGTTGGGCAGGTGGTTGCTCAGAACTTCTTAATACAGTTCTTAGAGATGAGTGGGGCTTCAACGGCTTCGTTCTTACAGACTATTTTGGAGTTTATGGATACATGTCATCTGACCAGGCTATCAGAAATGGTACAGACTGCATGCTTGTAAACTATCCTACAGCTACAAACAATGTACAGTTCAGAGATACAAACGGAGCACAGCAGGCAATGCGTACAGCTACAAAGAATATTCTTTACACAGTTGTAAACAGCCGTGCTTATGCACCTGAGAACCTTACAATGGGTATGGCTTCGTGGAAGAAGCTTATGATCGTTCTCGATGTTATCTTTGGAGCTCTTATGGTTTGCCTCATGGCAATCTTCATCAAGAACTTCCTTAAGAACAGAGAAACAAAAGCAGAAGCTTCTGCAGAAGAATAATAAATTGATTTTTGGAGCGGTGTCCGCAATTAAAGCGGGCACCAGCTTCATATAAAGATAAAGGGGTAATCATGAAACATCAGGATATCATTGAGAAGATGACAATTGAAGAGAAGGCAGCTTTTTTAAGTGGTAAGGGTGAGTGGCAGACAAGAGATTTTGAAAGGCTTGGTATTCCTTCAATTTTCTGTTCGGATGGACCTCATGGCATTAGAAAGCAGGCAGGAGCAGGAGACCATTTGGGACTTAATGCTTCACTTCCTGCAACTTGTTTTCCGACAGCTGCAACAATAGCAAATAGCTGGAATACTGAACTTGGGGAAACACTTGGAGAAACTCTTGGTGAAGAAGCAATGGCGGAGGGTGTAAATGTTCTTTTAGGCCCCGGACTTAATATTAAAAGAAGTCCACTTTGCGGCAGAAACTTTGAGTATTTCTCAGAAGATCCTTACCTTGCAGGTAAGATGGCAGCTTCCTACGTTAGAGGTATTCAGTCACAGGGTGTTTTCGCCTGCCCTAAGCATTTTGCAGTAAACTCACAGGAACTTCGCCGTATGGCTATGAACTCTGTGGTTGATGAGAGAACACTCAGAGAGATATACCTCACAGGCTTTGAGATTGCCGTAAAAGAAGGCAAGGCTAAGACTATCATGTCAGCCTACAACGAGGTAAATGGAACATATGCCAATGAGAATAAGCATCTTTTGAATGATATTTTGAGGCAGGAATGGGGCTTTGACGGCATTGTTATCACCGACTGGGGTGCTTCAAATGATCATGCACTTGGCGTTGCTGCAGGCTCCAATCTTGAGATGCCCAATCCTGGTCTTGATTCTGCAAGGGAACTCATTGCAGCTGTAGAAAGCGGAAAGATCAAGATAGAAGATGTAGACGCAAGAGTAGATGAGCTTTTAGATGCGGTTATGACTCTTTATGTCAATGCTCAGGGTAAGAGCGATGAGTTTGATAAGAATGCTCATCACAATGTGGCAAGAAGGGCGGCAGCAGAGAGCACAATTCTTTTGAAGAATGAAGGCGGTATACTTCCATTAAAAGCTGGAGCTAAAGTTGCCATCGTGGGTGATTTTGCATTCGTACCAAGATATCAGGGAGCAGGATCTTCTCTTGTTAATCCTACAAAGATTGAGACCGTAGCTGAACTTATCGGAACCTATGACCTTCAGGTCGTTGGAATGAGCCGCGGATATTCAAGAAATGGTCAGGAAGATGCTGCTGTTAAAAAAGAAGCCCTTGATATAGCAGCAAAAGCTGACATAGTATTGTATTTCTTTGGCCTTAATGAGGACAGTGAGTCTGAGGGAATGGACAGAACTCATATGAGAATTCCTCAGAACCAGATAAATCTTTTGCAGGAACTTGGTCAGGTTAATCCTAACCTTGTTGGTATAATCAGTGCAGGTTCTGCAATCGAGATGCCATGGCATCACTATTTCAAAGCTCTTTTACACTGTTATCTCAATGGACAGGCCGGTGCAGGAGCGGTTATGGATATCCTTATGGGTGATGTTAATCCATCCGGTAAGCTCTCAGAAACTATTCCGAGAAGACTTGAGGATACGCCTGCTTATCGCTACTATCCAAGCCAGGAGAGGACTTCTGAGTACAGAGAAAGTCTCTATGTTGGCTATAGATACTACGACACAGCTGATGTGCCTGTACTTTATCCATTTGGATTTGGTTTGTCATATACATCATTTGAGTATAGCGATATTGCTGTGACAGATAAAGGCGCAACATTTACCATTACTAACACAGGTTCAAGGGATGGTGCAGAGGTTGCACAGCTCTATGTTGGACTTCCTGGCGGCAAGGTGTTCAGACCTAAAAAGGAGCTCAAGGGCTTTGCGAAAGTATTCCTCAAAGCCGGTGAGAGCAAGAAAGTAACAATCGCATTTGATGACAAGACTTTCCGTTATTGGAATGTAAAAACAAATAAATGGGAAGTTGAGGATGGTAAATACATCATTTCAGTGGGAGCAAGCAGTGCTGATATCAGGCTTACAGCAGAGGTATTGAAGTCTGAAACAACAGAAAATATCCCTTATAGCAAAGAAGACCTTCCTTCATATTATTCAGGAAAGATCCAGTCAGTTGAGACTGCAGAATACGAAAAGCTTCTTGGAAGAAGTGTTCCTGATGGAAAGTGGAGCGGAGAGCTTGGACTTAACGATGCTTTCTGTCAGATGTATTACGCAAAGAGTTCTCTTGCAAGATTTGCTTATAAGAAGCTTACAGCTATGAAGAAAAAAGCTGACGAATCCGGAAAGCCTGATCTTAATATTCTCTTCATCTACAACATGCCATTTAGAGCAATGGCAAAAATGACAGGCGGAGCAGTAAGCATGGAGATGGCAGAAGGAATTGTTAAGCTTGTTAACGGTCATTTCTTTGGAGGACTTGGTCAGATCATTGGCGGATACTTCAGAAATGGCAAGAAAAACAAAGAATATGAAGCAAAAATAAAATAAAGCATCAGCACGGTTCTGGCTGATTGGAGGAAATATTATGAAATTGTGGAATGATTTTGCAGAGAAGCACCCTGCTGTTGCAAAGTGGGTTAGAGAGGGAGGCTTGTTCGTAATTGTAAGTAACCTTATTACTGTATTCAAATATCTGTTACTTACATTTTTGCCGGCAGCTTTCGCATTCCTGGGCGACAGAGCTTTTGGATGGCCGGGAATCCCGCTTACAATTGCGGGCGAGACTTTTGAATGGAATATATTAGGATATGATCAGGCTAATGGTGGACTTGCATACTTTACTGCTTATATGGTTGCCATGGTAATTGGTGAGTGCATCAACTTCCCAATTCAGAAGCTTGTGGTATTCCGTAATCATGATAAGCCCGGAAAGCAGATTGCATGGTATGTTCTTGCATTTATTGTTATCACCTGCATAGTAAATTCTATCAACTGCATTTGGGTTGCGGTTGCAGGTAAGTTTGTTCCTGCTTTTGTTTACAACATTGCTACTATTGTCCTTAACGGTGGTGTCAGCATGGTAGTATTCTTCTTTGTAAACAAGATAATCTTCCCTGAGACTGAAAAGAAAGATTGAAATTTAGTTACATGAAAATATGAGATAAAAACTGGTGTAGAAAGATTCTGCATCAGTTTTTTTGTACTGTTATTTAGATTTTTTTTAGAAAGTTTAATGAATGTTAAGTGCCGAAGCTTTGCTGTTAATCGTAAAATATTATGTGAATAAGGACATTATGAGAGGGAGATGTTATGAAATTTCGAATGAAAAAAATTTTCACATCAGCGTTGGCAGCAGTTTTAATTGCAACTAATGTTGTTGCTCCTGGAGGACCTTCAATTGTCGCAAAGGCTGTAGAACAGGGGACAATGAGTCTTCCTGTTGCCGGTGCAAATGATGAAAAGGTAGTTACCCTGGTTGGATCTTTTCCTGTTGGAGCTATTTTACGGTCAGACAGCTTTGGGGGATTAAGAGTTCTTTATAATGGAAAAGATTCCTATACCATTAGCAGAGGCAGCAATAAAGTAGCGCTTACTATTTCAGTAATTGATGAAAAGCTTGCTTCTGGCAGCCTTCAGTATTTATATAAGCTTTTTGGACCTGTAAATGTTCAGGTAAAAAAAGGCTCTGCCTATAATATCAGCTGTATATTGAATGGTATTGGAAGTGCTGAGTATGAAAATCTTGTCCTTTCTACAAAGGACGAGAGCCTTAGTATCTTTCTTAAGCCATTTATTGAGCAGGCAAAAAAGGAAGATAAAGAGAGAGCTCTTTATGCCAGATTCTATGGAAGCATTGTAGAGGCTCAGAGAGCGCAGAATGAAGAAATAAGAAATAATTCGCAGAGTGAGTCTGGTGATAGAAATTCAGCTTCAGAAGACTCTGATAAAGTCGATGATAAGTCTGATGAGCTTTATACACGAACAATACTTATTTATCTTGATGGAACTAATCTTGAGACTGATAGTGGTTATGGAACCAAGAATCTTCTGGATATGTTAAGGGCAAAGATTCCGGAAAATGTTAAGGTTATTGTAGTGGCAGGCGGAACCAAGATCTGGCACATGAATGATCCAAAGACATACTATGAATATGCAGGGAATCTTCTTTATCCGGACTTAGATGAAGATAAACTGACCACAGAACAGAAAAAAGAAGTTGAGGAAAAAGCAGCTGAACTTAAAGAAAAATATGGCATTGATATAAGTGGGCTTCAGACATATGAGGTCGTGAGCAATAATGGAATTAATTCCTTAAAGCTGCTTAAAACATATGATAATAATCAGTATATTGTAGATAAGGATTTCTTTATTTCATCAATAGATTTTACTACAGATTATGCTCCTGCTTCAAAGTATGACCTTGTGATATGGGATCATGGCGGTGGCCCGGGCGGATATGGAGAGGATGAGTTTCTTAGGGACTACCTTGAAAAACATAAAGAATTGCAGGACACAATAAAAAATACTGTCACACTTAAGGGTATAAGTGAGATTCTTGCAGGATCTTCTTATGTAAAAAATGGCGGAAAGTTCGATTTTATCGGGTTTGATGCCTGCCAAATGGGGAATTATGAGGTGGCATCTACCGTTGCGCCATATGCAGAGTATTACATTGGCTCTGAAGAAAATGAGCCCGGATATGGGTGGGATTACAATGTTTTCTTTAATACTCTTGGTGCTAATCCAATGGTTAGTACCATAGATTTGGGAAGTGCGATAGTTGACGGCTTTATAAACCAGTATAAGGATGGAAATTATACGCTTTCTATGGTAGACCTTGGCAAGATGAAAACTCTTGATGAAAAGGTAGCTAAGTTTGCAGTTTGTCTCATGAAGGAAGCTGACACAAGATATTATGATATGGTGGCGTCCGTGGGTACAAGATCTCATTTTGCCACCAAGGAAGGGTATGGTTCAAGTAATCTTCTTGATTTAAGGCGTCTTGCAACCGCTTTTACAAACGAGAGTAAGGACTATTCAACAGAGCTGGTATCTGCCAGCAATGAAGTAATAGAAGCGCTGGATGATTGCATACTTGCCAATAAGTGCAAGGAAACATATTTACAAAATGGTGGAATGAGCATATATTATCCCATCAGAGCATATTATGAGAGACCGGCAGAAAAAAAAGGATGGTATTTCTATAATAACAAGGCCCAGGAAGTACTAAAAATTTACGCAGATAATGGTATAAACGAAGAGTATAGATTGGCAGCAGCCAAGCTTGCAGTTCGTAATCTGGCAGGATTAAAGCTGGTCAACTTTTGGAATCAATCAGCAGATCCCACAGTGAAGGATCTTTTTACAGATTATATTAACAAGGATGAAAATGACAGATATGTTGCAACGGCTTCAGGTATTGATATAAATAATCCCGATGACCCTATTGTAAAATCTATAGGTGAGATAATCGAGGATAGATTATCAGCGGATAAAGTGACAGTTTTACTTCCTGATCGTAAGGATAATGGTGAGTATACTGATTATGACGGAAATGCAACAGTAATAATACAAGGCAGCAACTCTTTGGCTGTCGGAGACAGAATGGACATTAAGATAAGTCTTAATGTTGGAACTGATGAACAGCCTCAATGGGTGTCTGTTGGAAATAAGAATGGCTATTCTGAAGAAAAGGAAGTAGGAGAAAATGACGAGATTTCATATAAGGTAAAGGCCTTTGACCAGATATGGTATTCATTAAATGGCCAAATTGTCAGCTTATATATAACAGATGTTTTGGATGATGGCAATATTGTAGGCTACATACCTCTTGGAAACTGGTACACTGAAGAAGCTGCTTCCGGAATAGATGCCGGTGATAAGACAAGAACAGAATATATAATTGATCAGGCTACAAAGGGCTATATTTCAACGATCAGAATGTATATTAGAAGCTATTGTACAACTAATGATGCAGGTGAAGAGGAATGGAACTACGAACCTATAAGATATAATGACTTTGTGGACGGAGAAGAGAAAAATTCTCATGATATGTCAGAACTGAAGTATACATACCTGGAAATTTTGGGCGGGGCTGATAATTTTTATTCCATAAGTGAGAGTCCTGATGTGTATTCTCTTGGAACTGTTTATATTAATAAGAGTAGTGAACTTAATGTACAAAGTACTTATACAACAGGTCTTGTTGCTGATTATTATCTTAGCGATGTATATGGTAATGAGTATGTTGTATCAGCATCAAGCCTGAATAATGAGGGAGAGACAGGTAAGAAAGGCCTTGAAGATTTTTATGATTATATTCCATCAGACTCCTACGATGATGCTTTGACTTGGGAAAAGAGCCAACAGGAAGCAGAAAAGGTAAGACAGGAAGCTATTAAATGTGTAGAAGAAGAGAGACAAAGAGAGGCTTCAAAAAAGGAGTCAGGAGTTGTCAATGCGCAGCTGGATAATAAAAGTGTCGAAGCAGAAGACGAACCTGTTGCTGATAAACAGGGGACATCTGTAATAAATGACATTGAAACTGCCGAAGGAACTGAAGATGCAAAAAAGGTTGGAGACGAGAGCACTTCTGATATAGTTGAAGAGACAGAAACAAAGACAGAGACTGAAGCAGTTGATGAAAATACGGCTGAATCGGATGATAAGGAAGTGCCGGAGATTGTTGATTCGGTAAATGCTGAGCTGGCTGTAGAGACTATGGATGAATCAAAAGATGCTGCAGAGACTCCAAACGATTCTGATATTGAAGTGATAACAGAGGAAAAAGAAAATGTAAATAATGCTATAGTATTAGATGACGAAAATAACGGAGATTTAGAAAAGTCGGAAGAAACTGCAGACGAAGCTTCAAAAGAAACTACAAAAGAAACATCAGAGGAAGATGACAGCGTTGATGAAGATGCTGCAAATCCTGATGAATCTAAAGAAAACGAAGAAAATGCAGAAGATGTAAATAGTGATGCTGAGGGAGAGGAAAATGAAAATGCTTGAGGATGAAAAACTAGAGGAAGTAGCCGGTGGAGTAAAGAAAATACAGTACATCAGGGTGGCCTGTATAAAATGTAAGGCTGTTTTTGAGGCAGATATGTCAAAAACCAAGGTGAAATGCCCTGCTTGTAATACTGTTAATTCTTTTGCGGGCTAAATAGTGAAAACAGGAATCAGTTGAGACAGAGGTTCCTAAAATATCATTGATATAGAGCAGAGAGTATTCTGGCAAAGTGTTTTGCTTACGCCAGGATACTCTTCTTTTGTATGTGCGTAAGTCAAAGAACCGTCCCTGTTTTTTATGTATAGGTTTAAGAAATTTGTAATTGATTGGTAAGTAATTGGCAGCGTCCGCTACCATTGACTGAACCTGAGGAAAACGCCTTGCCCTGAGAGCCGACGGTGAGGATGATGGGAACAGTAGATTTTCACGCACCGTCGGATTCAGCATTGTAGCGTTTCCCTCAGAACCCGTCAATGGCAAGCACCTTCGGTGTGG
>JAEEGH010010616.1_pt1 | contig 21078 bp, 19 predicted proteins | sample 9134181 | NCBI WGS metagenome assembly JAEEGH01 (sample SAMN16246544, study PRJNA631951) | gut metagenome | biome: gut microbiome; feature: rumen; material: DP-attached | host: Bos | place: Iran: Karaj | collected 2018-10
ATGACAGCGGTTTTCCGCATTTCAAGGTGTATCGCGCCCTTTGCGACGGCCAGGACATGGAGTTGATTGCAAGAAAGCTGGAGGTCAATTCCTACCTTGACGGACAATGGGCTGACTTGGATGACGGCCTTTACAAATGGGGTGTCAGCCATGTGATCAACGGCGTGGAATCAGCGATTTCGTGGTCTGAATGCTTGGAGAAGAATACCACGGGGGTTGAAGAGAATCGTTTTGAGGCTGTTGTTTATCCCAATCCTGCCAATGGGGTTGTTCGGATTGAGGGTGTTGTCGCTGATGAGGTGCAGGTTTACAATGCACTTGGGCAGGTGGTGAAAATAGTGCGGCGGACGAATGAAGTTGATATGAGCGGATTGGTGGAAGGGGTTTATTTGGTGAGGATTAGGGATAAGGAAGGGGGAAGCTTTATGGAGAAGGTGATGGTGAGGTAGTGTTTTTTTTCGTGCTATCGTTATTAACTTCGTTGAATGCTTTGCATTTAACTTCGTTGATTACTTCGTAATTCGTGCTAACGTGCTTACGTATTTACGAAGGGGACTAATAGGACTGATAAGACTAATAAAAACCAATAGAACAATGAAAACAATGAGAATTTATGCCATGTTTGCGCTTCTGCTGATGGCGGGAGGGGTGACGATGAAAGCGCAGGAGTAAAACAGCAATAATACCAAAACGCCTGCGTTAACCCAATACGATTATAAATGACAAAACCACAAACGAAAAAACCATTTACCAATCATGAGAAAAAGCGTTTTCATTTTGGCTTTCATGCTGTTGTGCAGCATGGGTTTCGCGCAAAGCAAGATGCCCTTCACTTCCTTGAAGCCTTTCAACAAAGGCAATTTCAAAATCGATGTAAGTTATTCCAGATTACAACAAAAACACCTGTCTCATGACTATCCCGACTTCCGTGTCGGCGTAGGCTATGGAATTACCAACTGGTGTGTGGTGGGAGTCTTTGGCAGCTTTGGCTTCGATAAAGGTTTTGTGATAACTGGTGGTGAAATAGTGCAAGATGATACGGTTTCCTATACAACACCTGTTGTCTGGGATGAACAGATATACCGCTATTATCATTATGGCATTGACGCAGAACTGCATCCTTTGTCGCTTTGGCTGCCGAATTTTTATTTCATCGACATTTATTGCCGTGGAGAATTGGGTATGAGAACCATTGCAGACCGTTATGTACCCAACTACCAAGACCCTGATTTTAATGATATTACTAACCGATTCTATAACGATTTTCTTATTGGCGGTAGTGTGGGTGTGGCTGTCAACCCATCGAAGTATTTCGGCCTTTTCTATGAATATGCATTCGATAACCTGAACAAGGAAGGGTATTATGCAGACACGCAGAAACCAAAGTCCATCCACCGCTGGGGTTTCAACGTTCGATTCCCTGGACCGAAGAAATGGCAACGTTCTGAACAATGACAAATGACAATGACTATGACCACTTTTGTTCTACGTTGAAGCACATGGTCATAAGTCATAATGAAAAAGCAAAACTAATGAAACACAATATCATCCTTTTCCTTTTCGCGGTAATAGCCTTCAGCGGCTGCCGCAAACAAGTCAGCGACTATGAGCGACCTGATTTTGACCCTCAACCTACTTTGAACGCCGTGCTGCAGGAAGACCAACCTGTATGGGCACAGGTCACCTTTGCCCAGGGACTTGACTCGGTACGCCCTTCTGCTTGCACCGATGCCGAGGTGTTGTTCTATGTGGACGGGCAGTTTGCCGAGAGGTTGCTACACGTGGGCGATGGGCTTTATGTCGGCGAAACCCCCGCCGAGGCCTTGCACGAATATGCCTGCAAGGTCGTCGTTCCTGGCTTCGACACGCTCTTTGCCCAAACCGAGATGCCAGAGAAGCCCGTGGTGACTGGGGTAGAAATCATGGAAAACGCCACCGTTGATGACGAAGGTCGTCCTTGTCCCGCTTTCTTGGTTACTTTCAGAACCGACCCCAACCGAAACTTGTATTATAGCTCGAACATCTACGCCAGCTTCAAAAATAATTACTACGATGCTCAATATCATTCTTATCTTGGCCATTCCACGGAATCAGGAACGATGAGCGCGTCCATCAACACCGACGACCCTGTGCTGCTCAACGAAGGCTCCGACCGTCTGCTGTTCAGCAATGCCATTATCACCGACACGACCTATACCATGAAGGTGAACGCATGGTTCAGCAATCACGGCTGGGGCGGACAACATACGGGCGGTGTTATAGAGCGTTCGGGCGAGGTGGTGGTCAGGTTGCACGGCCTCTCGGAATCGGCTTACCACTATATGAAGAGTCAAGATGCCTTCGATGAGCCTGATGCCTACACCAACCTCTTTCTTGGTGTCGTGACACCTCTCAACCTATACAGCAACGTGGAGAATGGTCGCGGCGTGTTTGCCGCCATCGCTCCCATGACTTGCGACACCATATTCATTCACCCGTAAACTGACATGCCATGAAAAGAATGCTTTTGTTAATTGGCCTCTTGGTTTCCCTTTTTGCCCAAGCCCAGCAAGTTCATGTTTCAGGCTTCGTCAGCGATGCCCACGACGGTGAGCGCATCATTGGTGCCAATGTCTATCTTCAAGACCGCAGCCGAGGCGTGGCCACCGACCAGAAAGGCTATTTCAACCTGACCGTGGAGATGCCTGCCACGCTTTGCATTTCGTGCATTGGCTATGAAGAGACCTGCATTAAGGTGGACCATGCCGACCAGCCTTTGCAAATTCGTTTGAAGCCCTTGACCGAAACCCTACAATCCGTGGAAATCAGTGCCACCCGCATTGAGCGAAGAACTAGCTTCAACACATTGACCCTCAATGCCAAGAGCATTGACCAACTGCCCACCATTGGCAGTCGCCCCGATATCATCAAGGCGGCACAACAGTTACCCGGCATTGAGGCGGCCACTGAAGCCTCCAGCCTGATGATCGTGCGCGGTGGCAATCCGGGTGAGAACCTTTACATGCTCGACAACGTGCCGCTCATCTATGTCAACCACTTGGGCGGTTTCATGTCGGTGTTCAACTCCGAGATGATCAACACAATGGACATCTACAAGGGAGGTTTCCCAGCACGCTATGGCGGTAAGCTTTCCTCCATCGTTGACCTCACCACCAAGAAAGGCGACCCCACGCGGCTGAAAGGCTCGCTCAGCGCAGGGCTCACCGACTTGGCCTTTGCCGTGGAAGGTCCTGGCGGACTGAAAAACTCCAGCTTCATTGTCACAGGCCGCAAGACCTTGACCGAAGCACTGCTATACATTGCGAGCCAAATCAGTAAAGGACAGGGCGGACAGGACTACAATATGGCCTACGGCTTCCATGACATCAACGCCAAATACACCTGGTCGCCCGATGTCAAAAACAGCTTCTCCTTCAACCTTTACGAAGGCGACGACTATATGCGCATCTGGAAAAGCAAGAAGGAAAACGGTGACATCGAGCGCAGCAGCATCGGCAACATTTGGGGCAACCTGCTCGTTTCGGGCCAATGGAACAGCGCAGTCAACTCACGGCTTTTCATGGCCAATACACTGTCTTTCACGCAATACCGCTTGAAGAACAACATGAAGGCTTACCTTCAAAACGCCGTTGACACGACTGACTTCTTCGTCAAGACCTCTTCGCGTGTCAGCGATGTTTCGCTCCGCTCCGATTGGAAACTCTTTGTCAGCAATGCCTACACCTTGGAATATGGCCTGCAAAGCTCCTATCTCAACTACCGTCCCAACCACTTCACCAGCAGCTTCTCAGAAACCAACTTGCCCGACATTTCAAGCGTGTTCGACAACTCGCTTTATCTGGACAACAAACTGAAGTTCGGCAATTGGTTCAATGGCTCCGTGGGTTTGAGGGCGAATAGTTTCCTGAATAAGGGTTATCATCATTTCGCTTGGGAGCCGAGGCTGAACCTCAACTTTACCGTTGGAGGAAGCACCATCAACCTGACCGCCATGCGCGTCACGCAGAACGCCCACTTGATGATGACGCCTGGCTCCATCATGAACAATGAAGTTTGGATTCCTGCCGATGCCCGCATCAAGCCCGCCACCTCCGACCAAGCCTCTGTCGGCTGGCAGCGCGGTTTTTGGCAAGACCACATCAGCGTTGAAATCGATGCCTACTACAAGCTGCTCCGCGACTTGGCCACCTATCGTGAAGGCTACAGCACCCTCCTCGGCGATTCCGACTGGCGCAGCAAGGTGGAAGCTGGTGGCAAAGGCAAGTCGTATGGCGTTGAGATGATGACGCGCTTCAACTTCAATCGCTTGGACGGCTATGTAGGCTACACTTGGTCGCATACCACGCGACAATTTGACCATATCAACAACGGCAAGGAATACGTTTACGAATACGACCGTCCGCATTCCGTCAATATCAACGTGAATTATCAACTGACGGAACGTTGGTCGCTGAGTGCCTTGTGGACTTATCAGACGGGATTGCCCTTCACGCCCGTCATTGGTGTGCAGAACACGCCTGTCATCACGCCTGAAGGCGAGGTGCATTTTGAGCAAACCAACATCTACGGTGAACGCAACAGTGCCAGGATGCGCGACTACCACCGCCTCGACTTGGCTGCCAAGTTCAGGGCCAAAACCGAGAAAGGCCGTAAAGCGGAATGGACGTTCTCGATCTACAACGTGTATTGCAGGCAGAATCCGTACTATTACTACTACGGCGACAAGAAAGGCGACCCGCTGTATTGGAACCAGTTCCCTGACGAGCCGCAAACGCTTTGGCAGCGGAGTTTCTTCCCGATTATACCGTCGTTTTCTTATAAGGTGTGGTTTTGAATGGAAGGGGGAAGCGGTATGCGTGCTAACGTGCTTACGAAGTGAGACTTATAGGACAAATACGACAAATATGACTAATAAAACCAATAGAACAATGAAAACGACAAAACAATTCATGATGCTTTGCTGCCTGATGGTTATGGCGGCGACGGGTTATGCCCAACAATGGGAAATTGATTACGGTGATCCTTTTTCTTACACAGAACTGTACAGAGGCTTTATCAATACTGATGGTGATGCAATAGTTATGGGGGATAGAGGAGAGGACAAGTATCATTACAGTCCGTGGACAATGAAAGTGGATATGGAAGGCAATTATGTCATATATGCTTTTGAGGATGAACAATTCAACATGCTTCGTCCTGCGGACATTCTTCAGTTGGAAAATGGGAATTATTTCATGACTGGTGTTAAGGAAAACACTTTTGTTGCCGCTGTTTTTGATTCTGATTTCAATGCCATTCATGTGAAATCCTATGAGAAGCCAGAGAATGCTATTACAATTCAAGGTGGACAGATGTTGCTTGACGATGATGGAACAATCATTTTTTCAGGAAGTTATAAATATCAGGATGTATATGGCCAACGGACAAAACCTTATTTCTATCGTCTTGATGAGAATGCAGATACCTTGTCGTGCCGATTCGTTGTGGCGCAACAGCCTAATCCTGAAGCGACTATCCTTGAATATGATTGTTGTCAATTGTTGAAAAATCCAACAGACGACGGCTTTGTTGTGCTGTGCAAAGGATTGAATAATGTTGGGTCGTTATTGCTGTATGACTATGATTTCAACTATGTTAATGGATATATATTAGAAGCTGGTTATAGACTTTGGTTTAAGAATGTCTCTTCTGATCATTGGCTTACGGACAACAAACTATTGGTCATGGGGATGATGAGTCTTACAGACGATTATCCAGAGTTGAATATTGGCATGGCAGAAGTCAATCTTGATGGGACATGTGGCCGTTTTGAAAGGATTTATTGCAAGCAGGATACTGCCATTCAAGCTCCTCGCAAATGCATGGCTTATGTGAACGACTCTACCATATATGGAATTGCTCACATTTACGAAAACATAACTGGACCATATTTTACTGGCATTACTTTAGTTGATAGAGATATGGAAGTATTGGGAAGGTGTGAGTTATATGATCAAAGATATGAAAACCATATTCCTTATCTTATCATTCCGCTTCCTGATGGTGGTTGCCTGTTTAATGCAGAGGTGTCCACCTTGTTTCTCGGTGACTATACCTATGGCAAACTCATCAAGATGCGGCGCGAGGACTTCAATCCGATTCCTTGTAGTGTAGAGGAAGTGCCGCAAGAAGCGGTAAAGGCTTTGGTTTATCCTAATCCTGCCAAGGAAAAGGTGACGATAAATGGCATTGAGGCTGCCGAAGTGCAGGTTTACAATGCCCTTGGGCAGGTGGTGAAGACGGTGCGGAACTCAAATGAAATCAATGTGGCTGGTTTGGCGGAAGGGGTATATTTGGTGAGGATTATGGATGCTGAAGGGAAAAACTATGTGGCACGAGTAATGAAAGAATAAGGTTTCGTTATTTGTACTAACGTGCTTACGTGCTAACGAAGTGAGACTTATAGGACAAATAAGACAAATAGAACAATGAAAAGAACATGTGCTTTGCTGGTGGTGATGGCCACCCTATTGTTGTCGGGATGCCAGGAAGGAAAACTCAAGGCGGACACCACACCTTCAGTTGAACAAACGGAATCCATGATGGATACTACAAAGAAGGATACGAAGGAAGCCTTCAATGAGCGGATGCGGCAATGGAGGGTGCTGCATGGAGGGATGAGCAAGTGGGAGAGCGATAAATGAAGTAAAACAAGAACAAATTAAAACCCATAACAATGAGAACAACAAAGATTTGTGCCTTGCTTGTAGCCATGATGGTTTTCGGGGGCAAGGCTTTCGGACAGGAACAAGAACAAGTGTTACCCAAGTCTATGATCAAAATCGGTGTCGGCGCATTCCTGACGCAAGAGGTTAAATCGTCGGACATGGAAGCCGCTGTAAATTCATACCCATTTATTGGCGGTGGGCTTGAAGTATCCTATTATCACAGACTGCCTTATCACTTTGGCGTTAATGTGGGCTTCGGCGCACAGTTTCAGCCTTCTGTTTTCGACAACACTGGAGATTCGGAGGTGAAAGATATCTATACGATATATACCCCGATGATTTGCCTTCCTTTCTCCATCGAGAAGACTTTCCCTGCCGTCAAGACAAAACACGATTTTTTGCTGGTTGGCGAACTTGGAGGCAGGCTATACAAACCGTATAAGTCCACATACGAGTACACCATGATGTATGGCCTCGATGAAAACGGAATTTGCCTTCCTGACGGGTATATCATCGACTATTTGGTGTTGGACGATCCTATTTCCGTGTCATGCTTTGCTAAAATCGGCTTGGAGAGGTCGACTCGCAAAGGCAACATGCTTCGCTTCAATCTCTTATACGATTACTCGTTTAGGAAAATAGGCGTAGGCGAAATCTGGAAAGGTTGCGAACCTGATACGCATTATGGGACATTAAGCCAGAGGTTTAGCTATGTTGGTGTGGAGTTTAATTATGGATTTAGGATAAGATAAAAGATACCTAAGAAATCCACGTTTGGCTCAATTATTGTAGCAAAAAGAATATGTAACTTTAAAATCAATGAGTTATGAAAACAATTAGTTTCAATAAGCGGGTTTTGGCCACAGTGGTCATCGCTTTGCTTTGCTGTTTTTCGGCAAAGGCACAAATCAGCCCTTCGGTGTATGCCGGTTTGGGTAACTACACCAATTTAGGTGGCGTGGCAGGCATTGGGACGGAACTTCGGTACAAAAGTATTTCAGCCAATGCTGCCATTGGAAGTACTTTTTACTATGGAAGATTAAAAGGTAAGGAAAAAGTTGGCAATCCTTATTTAGGGTTCGATGTCGGCTTAAAGTATTATTTCTACAAAGGCTTTTTTGGCGGCGTGAACTATGGCGTTCTTGGCAAACACCTTATGAGTGAGACGTCAGAACGGGTAAGACTTAAGAGTTTTTACGGTTTCTCCTTTACTTTAGGCTATAAATGGCACTGCTATAAAGGAATTTATGGGATGACCTATTTGGGTGCAACATCCAGTAAAGACGCTAACAAGTTGTTAGGTGATTTTGGTGGATTTGAACCTAGATTAGGATTGATATTGAGTTATGAGTTTAAACATTAAAAATCAACAAGTTATGAAAACAATAGCAAAATCGATAATCATAATTGCTGCCATGCTGCTTTGCAACTCGTGCACCAAAGTAGTGTATGTGCTTCCCGAAAAAATCACCGTCAGTGGTCAAGTGACCGACAAGGATGGACAACCTTGGGAAGGTGTCTTGGTTGAAGTGACACGCGCCCAATTTATGGGCATGACCATTCCCGTTGAAGGCACATACACTGATGAGAACGGAATTTATGAAGTATCTTTCAAGCCTAATAAGGACAATTCTTATGGAATTTCTTTCGAGACCACGAAGGATGATTATTTCTATTACCAAAGTAGGGGACTGGACTTGTGGACAGCCGAACAGGAACAAAATGTCGTGTTGAAAAGGCATGACGAGTAATTAAAATCAACAAGTTATGAAAACAATCAATTTCAGTAAGCGTATACTGGTCACTTTGGCTATAGCTATCCTTTGCTGTTTTTCTGCAAAGGCACAAGACAAAGGAGATTGGTCGCTAATCCCTCATGTAAAATCGGGAGCGGCACTTGACTTTTTGTATTTCCCTTATGACGGAATGGTTCGCGTCGACGCGGGGGTAGATGCCAAATACAACTTCAATACCTACTTGTCGCTGCTGGCCGGCGTTGAATACGAATACCGGAAAGACCATTCCGACAATCCCGCAAATTGGGCCGGAGAAACAGGTCCTGGTCATCACCATTATTTCCGCGTCCCCGTACGCGTTGAGTTCACCTATAACTGGTTCTATGCGAATTTCGGTCCCTATCTGGAGCGGAGCACCCAACCTTGGCTCACCGAAAGATGTCATGAAGACTTCGGTTTCGGCACTTCAACGGAAATTGGCGGGCGCATCCGTTTGTCGGACAACAGCCATCTTCGTCTGGGTCTCCAAAACCAAATCGGCTTCAATAATGTCACTTATCACACATCTTACCAAGAGAAGGAGCATTGGACATGCAAATCGTTCATTGACGCCATGCTCTCGGTGGGATATGAGTATCATTTCTAAAACTACAAGACTATGAAAACCACATTGAAAATCATAATGTTGCTGCTTGTTTCGGTAACACTGGGCTCCTGCGTGAAAGACGCTGATGACATGCAGTATCTGGATCCAGGGACCAATAAACTCTACTTTATCAACAGTCACGTCACCATGACTTGCCACTTTGAGCCTCCTTTTGAGGACCATTATGCCATCGTGGCAAATTCAGGTGGATTATTTGGTTCCACATACACTTTCCGTTTTGAGGACATCCCTTATGAGATGTTGGGCAGAGTCGTTGATTTGACGGAAAAGTCAGACCTCACATTGCATTTCGAGTTCCAAAACCGCCTCGAATGGAACGCCTCACCAGATGGGGTAAGCGGTTCCTTTACTGAAGCGGGCACCCATATCAAGACAGAATACCCCGACGAATCGCCTTTTAAGAGTGGAAAGATGTATCTTACCGAGGACGAGAACGGCATCACCTTCATTCTTCGTGGTGTCCTTCAGAACGGCAAACCCATCCGAATGGAGCTGTTTGCGCCAGTGGAAAGGTAAAATAAGTGTAAATGCAATAATAAAGCCATCGAAAACAGGTTTTCGGTGGCTTTATTTGTACAAAATTCTTTCTCTATGCCTTCGTCAAAGCCGCGGCGCCAAGGATGGCGGCATCGTTGTCGGGCAACTCGGAAACACGAATCTCCACACTACCTTTGAAGATGAAGCAAAGATGCTCCTCAAACGACTTGCGCACGGGATTGAGCAGCACGTCGCCTGCCTTCACGGGACCACCAAACAGGAAGACCGCCTCAGGGCCGCTGAAAGTCACGGCATTGGCCATGGCGATGCCCAACAGATAGCCCGTCTTCTCAAATACCTTGATAGCCAAGGGGTCGCCGTATTTGGCCGCATCACCCACCATCTTGCTGGTGAGTTCCTCAGGAGCGACTTTGCGAAGTGCACCATCGTATTCAGGCGTGCTTTCGATGAGCTCCTTTGCCGTTTGTACGATACCTCGCGCTGAGGTATAAGTCTCAAGGCAGCCCTTGTTGCCACAACCGCAAAGACGTCCTTCAGGAATAAGGATGGCGTGACCTAACTCACCTGCACCACCCGTCTTGCCCAACACCAGCTTGCCATCGACCACCACACCGCTGCCCACACCCGTGCCGAGAGTGAACATAATGAAGTGTTTCATGCCTTTGGCACCACCATAAATGAGTTCACCGTAAGCGGCTGCGTTGGCATCGTTGGAGACCACCACCGGCACGTCGATATGCGCCTTGAAAAGTGCTTTAAGGTCAACGATGCCCTTGAAGTTAAGGTTGGAAGCGTTCTCGATGCAGCCCGTGTAATAATTGCCCACGGGTGCCGCAATGCCGATGCCTTCAATGGCATCAATGCCGTTTTCTTGCATCAATAGCTCGATTTGGTCATAAATATCCGACACATAAAGGTCTGCATCGAAATATTTGTTGGTCGGGAGGTTCTTTTTGGCCATCACTTGGCCGTCGTCGCGCACCAGCCCTATGTCGGTGTTGGTACCGCCAATGTCGATTCCTATGGAATAAGTGTTCATTTTTGTTGTGTTTTTTGATGGTGCTAAATTACAATATTTCGTGTTATGGGAAGGAAAAAAAACTATATTTGCAACATAATTATTCTTTATCTTATATCATCCATGCAAAACAGTAACATTTCAAATAACTCATTATTAACAAATTAAATCCTAAATCTCATGAAAAAGTTCTTTACAATCCTAACGTTAATGCTAGTCATGGCATCATTCAATGTAAACGCCCAGGAAAGGGATGAATTTTGGCTGGAATACGATAACGGCTCTTTTTTGACCGATATTGGTCTTCTGAGCGGCGACCCCATTTATTGGGGCAACATGTTCACACCAAGCCAATTAGCCGAATTTGACGGTTATCAATTGACACAAATCAAGATATGGGACCACACCCCATATAATGGTTATCTGATTATCTATCAAGATAATAACACAACAGGTCCTCTTGACATGGTTTACACGCAACAATACAGTGTTGCAGGAACAAACGATTGGGCTATAATCCAACTTGAAACGCCCGTCGTTTTGGATGTAACGAAGAACCTATGGATTACTTTTAACAACACGGACGGCGAATTCACCATTCCAGCTGCCAACGATTGTGGCGATCCCAACAGCCGTTGGATTTCTGAAGATGGCCGCGAATGGTCCGATGCTTCTACCGTAGGCATGCCTCCTTTCACTTGGTTGATTCGTGGTTTGATTTCAAACGATGGCGTCTCAGTTGTTGAACTTGGTCCAGAAAATGCTCAGATTCATCCAAATCCAGCAACGAACGTGCTGAATATTTCAGCAAATGATCTACTGAATATCAGTATTTTCGATTTAACTGGCAGAGAAGTTGGCCATCATGAAGCTATGGGCAACGAGGTGGCTATTGATATTGCTGGATATCAGTCGGGTTTGTATCTGGTTCGCATTGAAACCGAAGCAGGCATCATTGTGAAAAAAGTCGCAATTCAATAAGCAACAAGATGAAAAAGTGTTTTTTACTTGTCTTGCCTTTGTTTTTCGCAATGGTTTTGCAAGGCCAAAACAGGGCTTTGTTGCTTTGCGAGTCGTTTAACGGCAACAATATCCCTTCAGGGTGGACCATTGCAGGCATGGGACAAAACAACTGGTCGATCAGCGACACACGTAATGCTGGTGGCGAGAAGAACGAGTTGATGCTTCAACACAACCCGACTTTTATCGGGACAAGCCGTTTTGTGTCGCCTGCCATTGACTTGACTGGAAAAAGCAATGTTGTTGTCTCTTTCAAGCATTATCTCGACAACTATTCTGGTTCACATACCCTTGGCATCGCCACGACTTCCGATGGTGGCGCTACTTGGAACGACGCATGGTCGGAGACCTATAATGCCGATGGCCGGCATGAAGTCCGCCAAATGGTCGAGACTCCCGACATTGGTCAAGCCAACGTGCAGTTTTGTATCTACTACAGTGGTAACTGCCTGAACATCGATTATTGGTATTTTGATGATATTGTCATTTACAATCTCGAAGACTCCGATGGCGATTTGGATGCCATAGAAGTGCCCGATTTGGTGACAGTTGGCTACAACGCTGTAGCTTTCAGGCTCATCAACAAGGGAAGCCATGTCATCAACTCACTTGAGGCATCTTATCAGTTTGAAGGACACGAATTGGTTACCGAGACCTTTCAGACCAACATGGAACCACTTGCAGCCGAAACCTTCACTTTCGCCACCCCGACTTTCCTTGAAGCTGAAAACTATCTGTTGACTGTCAATTTGTTGAAAATCAACGGAGCGACTGATGACGACCCTGAAAACAATGTTCTTTCAAAGACCGTTTCAGTCAACATTGGCCTGACGGAGCGCGTTCCCATGATTGAACATTTCTCGGCTTCAACGTGTGGTCCGTGTGTCAATGTCAACAATCAGATGCTTCAGTTCACACAAAACAACCCCGGCAAGTTCACATATACGAAATATCCAGAGAATTTTCCTGGTAACGGCGACCCGTATTATTATTCGGAAGTGGGCGTGAGAGACAATTATTACAATGTGCCGTGGGTGCCCTATGTCCTGCTTGATGGTGTGCCTCAAGACGGAGCATTGACGCAAGAGGCTTTTGATGCAGAACGCGAAAAGCAGGCACTGGCCGAGATCAGAGGCGCTTTCAATGTTGACGGCAATCGCATCATTGTCACGGCAGACCTGATGGCCTACGCCAAGCTTGAAAACGTCATTGCCTATGTGACGGTGAACGAAAAGACCACTACGGGAAATGTGGGTACCAACGGCGAGACCTCATTCCATCACATTCTCATGAAGATGTTGCCTAACGCTGGTGGAAACACTGTCACCATCAATGCGGGCGAATATGAGCGCTTGACTTTCGATGTAGACTTGTCTTCAACCCATGTCGAAGAGATGAACGACCTCGAAGTAGCGGTGTGGCTGCAACAATACAGCTCGAAAGACGTGTATAACAGCCATTTTCTGTATGAGTACACGACCCATCCCTACCCCGTTGAGAATATGCTGCTTTCAGCAAATGGAAACACGGTAACCGCCACATGGGAAGCTCCAGCTGCAGGCAGTCCAACGGGCTATAACGTGTTTGTCAATGGCGAGTTGGTCGTCGAAAACCATCCGGCCCTGACTTATACCTTCATTCCGAATGAAAACGATTACAATATCGTTGAAGTTTGTGCCGTCTATGAGGGTGAAAAGACCTCGGTGAAAGCCGTCACGGGTTTGTTTATTCCTCAGACGGTCAGCGAACAGGTCGCCCAAGTTGTCAGATTGTATCCCAATCCATCCGATGAAAGCGTGTTTGTCGCGTCTGATGCTGATTTGCAAGCCATCAAGTTTTACGACATCGCAGGTCGTCTGGTTCGTCACATTACAATTTGTGGCACTACTACAGAATTGGATGTCAAAGATTTAGACGCTGGAATCTATTTCCTTCAAGCTATTTATTCAGATGGAAATATCACGACCCAAAAATTGGTCGTTACGCATTAACGAAGGATAATTGTTCATAATAATGAGCGTACGGTAATCTTATCGTGCGCTTTTTTTGTTCCTTATGAGAAATAGTTTTACTTTTGTACGTCAATTCTTGAATTATGAAAAAATATACTTTTTTATCCATCTTAGGTTTATTCCTAATGCTCGCTTGCAGCAAGTCAGACCCTGATCTTACCACCACTTTCGAGAAGTCAAACTACATGGAGACAGACAATTACGAGGGCACTATCGCTTATGCGAAATTGCTTGCCAAACAATTCAAGGAGGTGCATTACCAAAGTATTGGCACCACCGCAATGGGGCGTGACATTCCTTTATTAATCGTTGACGAGAACGGCTACACTAAACCGAAAAAGATTCGCAAGAGCGGGAAGAACATCATTCTCGTCCAGTCGTGCATCCATCCAGGCGAGCCCAATGGTAAGGACGCCATGTTTGTGCTCATCCGCAACATGTTGAAAGACAACTATAACGCTGATTTGTTGAAGGACTTTTCTTTTGTCTTTATCCCCGTTTTAAGTCCCGATGGATTGGGCAATTTCTCGCCTTACAACCGCATCAACCAAAACGGCCCCAAACAAATGGGCTGGCGCGTGAACGCCCAAGGCTTGAACCTTAACCGCGACTTCACCAAACTCGACACCCCTGAAATACAAGCTTTTGCCGCCCTTTTCAACCAGTGGCAGCCCGATTTGTTCTTTGATACCCATGCCACCGATGGCGCTGATTACCAATATGTAACCACCTATTCCGTTGAAAACTTCGGTAACTACGATGAAGGCATTACCCGCTGGCTGAGCGAGGTTTGGGAACCGAAAATCAAAACGGCCATGTTCAAACAGAATATGCCCGTGACGCGTTACATTGAGTTCCATCCTTGGGGTGACCCTACGGCATCACTTTACGACGAGAGCTTCTCAGCCATGTTTTCAGAAGCTTATACCACGGCTCGTAACTGTCCAGGTATCCTAATTGAGACCCACATGCTGAAACCCTACAAAGACCGAGTGCTTTCTACTTATCAAATGATCGTCGAAACGCTGAGAATCATCCAAAATGATAAAGAAGGCTTTAATAATGCACTTGCTCAAGCCAAGAAGAATGACTTGAAAATCAGCGAATTGCCCATCAACATGCAACCTCAACTTAACGATACCATTTGGGAAGACTTCTTAGGCTATCATTTCGACACGGTAGAGAGTGACGTCACAGGTGGTTGGTACTATGCTTATGATACAACGCGTCCTGAAATACGCAAGGTGCGTCGGGTGTTTTCCACCCGTCCCGAAAAGACCCTTTCCGTGCCTAAGGAATACATCATACCAGCGCAATACCAAGATGTCATAGACATCGTCAAAGCGCATGGCTTCGAGATGAATCTTTTGAAGGGTGAGAAGACATTGCAAGTAAATACATACCGTTTCAGCAATGTTGAGTTTATGCCTAGGCCCTCTGAGGGTCATTGTCGTTTAGCCCATTTCGACACGGAAGAAATCACCAAGGAAGTCACTTTCCCGAAAGGCTCGGCGGTGGTGAAAACCTCGCAAAACGGCATCCGTCTACTGATGAACCTGCTTGAACCCGAAATGGATGGCTCGTTATTTGAATGGGGCTTCTTCAATAATGTGTTGCAGCGGGTGGAATATTTCGAGATCTATAAGATGGAGCCCATGGCCAAAGCGATGCTCGCCGCCGACCCCTTCCTTGAAGAACAATTCAAGCAATGGAAGGCCACGTTCCCGAAAGACAAACAACCCTCGCAATATGCCATCCTGAACTGGTTTTACGAGCGTTCTCCCTATTGCGACAAGAATTATTTGATTTATCCGGTGGGGATGGTGAGGTAAAAGCAATGAAAAGCCATTTTTTGAAACAAATTGTAAATCAATGAAAACCAAACGAACTTTCTTAGCCATTTCCATTCCATGCAGCACAGAGTTTCCGGCTATGGTCGAGAGACTGAAGAAAAACCTGCAGCATGAGCATTATATCAATTATGTGAAAACCAACCAGATACATCTGACACTGAAATTTGTCGGCGATACCCCTGAAGAGGACATCCCAGCTATCATAGAGGCTTGTCAAAAGGTGGCGAAAAAACATCAACCTTTCACCATGGACTTTGACCGCACAGGTTTCTTTGGCAGCAACAATGTGCCGCGCGTGCTTTGGCTGGGCATGAACAACCAACCTAAGGCCTTGTTTGATCTTGAGAAAGACCTCTTAGACGCGTTCGATGATTTGGGCTACCTCCGCGACCGTCAGAACTTCGTGCCGCACCTCACCGTTTGCCGCATCAAGCAGCTGGTCGACAAGCAGTTCTTTCTTCAAATCTGCAAAGGCATCGAGCAAAAGACCTATCTCCATGCGGACGTGAAGGAACTGGTATATTTCCAGAGTTTCTTGCAGCCCACCGGACCGATTTATAAGGTCTTGAAGAAAATCCCGCTGGGCTAAAGGCTTTTTTGGCACTAATTTTGCCTTCAAATCACCCAACCGACAAAAAAAAGCACTACTTTTGCAATTTATTTGTATTTATTGGAGTTATTAGGAAAAATTCGATAAAAAATGAAAAGTAAAATCACAACCATCATGATGGTTCTTCTGGCCGCTTTCATCACGCTGGGAGGCACCACCAGTTGTAAAAGCAAGAAGAGACTTGCCAAAGAAGCCGCTGAGGCTGAGTACAAATCAAGAGTTGAACAGGCCGTGAAGGACCTGAACGCCATCCTCGACGACGAGACCCTGTGGAGCCTCGAAGAGAAGGAAGCCCGTGTGCAGACCATCAAGGACTGGAATCTGCAGAATGCCGAAGTCGACGACCTGCTCTTCCAAGTTGAGAAGAAACTTGCCCGTGAGCGTGCCCAAAAGGATGAAGAAGAACGTCGTGCCGCTGAGGAACGCGAAAAGGCCAATGCCGCTGATGTCGTATTGGGTCGCAATTTCAACAGTATCGCCAACGCCAGCAGCGTCAATCAGGCCAACCGTGTCATCAACGAGACTTTGGGCATGTTTGAGTCGCCCAACGTGCCGGTGCTCATCATCATCAAGCAGAATGCAGGCTTCAATGACTACGACCGTCCGACGACCATCGAGCAGTACCTCAACTATGTCAAGGACCAAAAGAAGGCCACAGAGAAGGTGCACCAAATCAAATACAACGCCAACGGAAAGATTAACGAACTTGAACTGATAAAGAGATAAAGAAATGAAAAAGATCATAGCCACATTAGTGATTGCCTTGTGCGTTGTGGGTAGCGCCATGGCACAGGACGAACTGAGTTTCGAACGCAAACAGGCCATCGACAGCCTTGCTTTGGAGAAGGTGAGAGACCTGAGCAAATACATCAAAATCGTAGGTTCGAAGGAAACGCCTTTCAGCGAGGCGAACCGCGTCATCGACCGTGCCGAGGAACTCTTTATGAGCGATGCCGAAATTGGTGTCTCTTCGCTGGGTTCCAATCAAATCACCTATTACCGTGTCCGCAAGTACATGGAGCACTTGATGCGTCTTAACTACGACCGCGTCGAGATTGAATGGTACAACATCGAGTATGTCAGCGACTTGCAGCGTCAGCCCGACGGCACCTACGTGGGTGTCATCACCATCTTCCAGACCTTCAGAGGCTATGACAAGGAAGGTAACCTGGCCTACAAGGACACCACCAAGAAAGACATCACCGTCTATGTGAAGCGCAAAGAGACCCAAATCGGTGGCCGCACCATCGGCTTCTGGGATGTGTTGCTCGGCGACATGCGCGTCAAGGAAACGACGAATAGATGAGAATCGTAAGAAATATTGTCTTATTGGCACTTACTATCGCCATCGTCTGGCCTGTTGCAGGTCAGACGATTGGCGATTTTAAGATGGACGAGACCGAACTCTATGCCATGACCAAGCAGATGGGTCAGTTCATGCGCCGATTCAACTATGAGGAAGACCAGTTCGGTTATCAACTCAACCCAAAAGACCCCAAATACCGCAACAACGAAATGCGTCGCCAGTCGTTGCCCATCCTCTTCGATCAGGAGAAATATGGCACCCAGACCGAATTGCAACGTTATTTCATAGAGGATGTCACCAAGGGCGATTCCACCTACATGACTTTCCTCGGTGGACGCTGGTATTCTGAGGTCTCCACCACCTTCAAGTATAATGGTAAAGACGTCAATGTGATGCTCTTTTTGGCTGTTGAGAAGGAAGGGTTGGGCTCAAAATGGGTGTTGACCAATGTCTATTTCTCTGAATTCAACAAGCTCTTCCCCACTGGCGAGATGACCGAAAAAGAGAAGCATTTCCTGCACCCCATGAGCCATGAACTCGACTTCATGAACATCTACAAGGCCTTCCAAAACCCAGAAATCATTGAATATTACGCCTCAAAAGAATTCCAACCCGATTATTTGACCTTGTTTTTCTACGAAATCAAACAAGGCAAACTGGTGTTCCAGCATGTCGACTCGGTCAAATTCCACGTCCTGCAAATCAAGGACTGGTATTTTGAAGTGTCGTGGTTCAACCGTTCGGGCCTCAACTCCGGCTGGCTCATGTCGAACGTCATCTACATGCCGGAAAAGGAAAAAACCAACCTCATCAAATTTTATCAACCATGAAAAAGATAGCCATACTCTCCATATTGTTGTTTGGCATGGCCTTTGGCAGTCAGGCACAGAAGCTTTCCAAAGACGAAGTCGCGAAGTATGAGAACGAAATCAACAGCATGATCTCGTATTTGGAAGAAACGATGAACTTCCTCGGCGACAGCACTACTTCTGCCTTGGAAAAGGAAATCGTGTTCACGGAAAGCTGGAGCAAAATCTTTATCGACGACAAGGTGCAAATCGAGGACGACCTTGACGTGAACCGCAATACGCCCATTAATAAGGACGTGCAGGCCTATCTGAAAGACATCGACTTCTTCTTCAAATGGGCCAATTTCAAGCTCGACTTGCAAAGCATCGCCAACAGCACGAGAGACGATGGCACCGTTTTCTTCAAGGCTACTTTGACACGGCATTTGACCGCAAAGACCATCACCGACGAAGCCATTGACAACATGAAAAACCGCTTTGTCGAAATTAACCTTGACCGACAAAACAACAGCTTGAAGATTGCCAGCATTTACACCACCAAAATCAATGAGAAAGAGGCATTGCGCAATTGGTGGAACGGCCTGTCGCAAAACTGGAAGACCCGTTTGGGCAGTGATGTCATTCTTGACGATAGTACAACTTTGGCTGAACTCAACACCAGCTCCCTCACGGATTTTTCTGAACTCGATGCCAAGCTGAAGCTGGTCACACAAAAACAACGCGTCGACATTTCCGGTATCCGTGAAATCATTTCTCTTGAGCCACTCAGTGAATTGTCGGACCTCAATTGGTTAGACATTTCGGGAACGTCCATCGAAGACCTTTCACCTGTACGTAATCTCAACAAATTGAAAGTGTTGCGTGCCAATTCCACCTTAATCGAAGACCTTACGGCGTTGAAATACAACATCACGCTTGAGGAACTCGAGGTGGCCAACACTACCATTGAAGACCTTAGCGTGCTTGCTTCTTTGAGGAACCTGCTGAAACTTAACCTCAACAACACACAGGTGAACCGCATCTCTAATTTGAAGAGCTGTCCCAACCTCACTTCGCTCAATTTGGGTAGCACACGCATTGCCAACGTCGGAGTATTGCAGGATTTGGTCCAGCTGAAATCATTGGATATCAGCAACACTGCCGTTCGTGACCTCGGACCCATCAGCAACCTTAAAGACCTGCAAAGCCTCAACATCTCTGGCTCTGCGGTCAGCAACTTGCAGGCTTTAAGCGGAATGGAGAACCTGCGCGAACTTTATTGCAGCAACACTTCCATCAGCGACCTTACGCCTTTGAAGGGCAACCGCCGTCTGAGCAAAATCTATTGTGACCACTCCGGCATCCACGATGCTGAAGCAAGCGCGTTCACTCAAACCAATCCTTTCGCTTTGGTCATCTATGACACTGAAGCGTTGAAAACCTGGTGGCGCGAGCTTCCCATCTATTGGAAAGCCGTGTTTTCCAAGCAGATAAAGGTTGATTCGGAGCCGACTACCGAGCAGTTGCACCAAATCATCAACATGCAGGAACTCGACCTGTCGGGCAACACTTTCATGCAAAACCTGATGCCCGTCAGTCGCTTGACCAACCTCCGCTCGCTGAATATTTCAAATACCGAAATAGGCTATCTGCAACCTATCCAGGGTCTGGCCAACTTGGAGTCGCTCAACATTTCGCATACCTATATCAGCGACCTCAAGCCTTTGCAAGACATGAGCAACTTGAAGTATCTCAACATCATGAATACGCCCGTCAAAGACCTTTCGGCGTTGGTCAATGATGACAACATCGAGGTGATTGAGGCCGACAGTACCACCATTGGCAAGAGCCAAGTGGTGGCGCTGAAGGAAAGCCAGCGACAAGTGACGGTAGTGTATCAAACCGAAACCTTGCAAGCCTGGTGGAATGGTCTTGACCCGATTTGGCAAGCGATTTTCCGTAACGCCATTGGCTCCCAATCGGAAACGCCTAATGCCTTGGAATTGCAACAAATTCTGGATTTGAGAGAGCTTGAAATTACCCCCGAGCTTCCCATCATCTCCATCGAACCTCTTACTGATTTGATGTGGTTGGAAAGGCTTACCATCAACAACCAAGGCGTGAGTGATTTGAAGCCTTTGGCCAACAAGGAGTTTTTGTTGGAACTCAACGCACAAAACAATCCCATCAGTAGCTTATCGCCCATTGAGAGTAGCACCTTGTTGGAGTTGCTTAATATCGAGAACACCCAGATCAAAGACTTGGGAGCGCTTTCGAAAATGAACAATTTGGTGACTTTGAACGCCAGTGGTACTATTGTAAAGTCGCTGAAACCGTTGTCGAATCTGCAAAATTTGGAGAATTTGTTTGTCAACAACACCAACGTGCGTAGCATTTCACCCGTGGAGAACATGCCGTCGCTGAAGCAGTTGAAGGTTTACAACACCAAGGTAAAGAAACGCGCCGTTGAACAGTTGCAGGAAAAACGACTGGATTTGAATATCATCTATTATTGATGATTAAGATATTTTGAAATCTTTTTAGATAAAAGCGTTTTCTTTTGTGGAAACGCTTTTATTTTGTATTTTTGCGGGAAATATATTCAATTTTGAATTTTAAATTTTGAATCATTAAATATAGAATTATGGAAATCAGAAAATTAGAACAAATGTTCGAGGTTTTGCGCAGCAAACCCAAAAAACGCCTTGTGGCTGCCTATGCCAATGATGATCACACGATTTGTGCAGTGAACGCTGCCGTTAAGGAAGGTCTCATCGAAGCCACCCTCCTTGGTGATGAAAACGTCATCAAAGAAGTGTGCAAAGCCGAGAACATCGACCCCAACAACTTTACCATCATCCAT
>JAEEGH010010617.1_pt1 | contig 21078 bp, 11 predicted proteins | sample 9134181 | NCBI WGS metagenome assembly JAEEGH01 (sample SAMN16246544, study PRJNA631951) | gut metagenome | biome: gut microbiome; feature: rumen; material: DP-attached | host: Bos | place: Iran: Karaj | collected 2018-10
GACGACTTTTCTGTAGAGTTGACCGTAAACCCCTCGCTCCCGGCCCGTTACGGACATTCTATTGATGTTATTGCGACCGCGCACGGCGGAAAAGGTACAAGCTATCAATATGTGTGGGAAGAGTCCACTGACAATCTGACGTGGACAAGTTTAGGAACCTATACCGATGTCAATACCTACACCTATTCCGCGCTTACCGAATCCAAATATGTGAAGGTGACGATCACCGATGCCAGCGGCACCCCCTGCGCGGGCAATGCCTCCGACGTGATCTATCTGGAAGTTTCCGACATTCTCCTCTCCTTGACCCTCTCCTCCGATGCGGACGAGATCTGTCAGGAAGCGTTTGTCATGTCAGTGGATGTGAAAAACGAAGGTGGGGAGACAGCCACGGGCGTGTCGGTGAAACCGAACCTGCCCGCCAATATGGTGCTTGTAAATCCCGCCGACACAATCATCCTCATCGGTGACGTGGATGGCGGCTCAACCGTCACCAAGACGTTCAATGTGCGTAATGAGATATACGCAACCACAAATACCGTCAAAAATATTCAGGCACAAATATGGACCTGCGATCAGGGCGACGGCCAATCCGTTTTCCAGAACTGGGATTGGACACGCACGCCCCTTGAAAACGACGAGGATGAGCATCAAGTGACGATACGTCCCTCCATGCCCACCGCTTTGGCCCCTGGCGCCGTTGTCGACCCGGTAAGCGTATGCTATGGCCAGGATGCCACGCTGACCGCCACCCCCACGATCAGCGAACCTGTATATTATACATGGTATGCGGATGCCGCCCTCACGGATGTGGTGTCCACAACCAACACCTATGTGGCGCAGCAGATCGCAGACCCCAGAACCTATTATGTACTGGCTTATAACGACCAGTATTGTCCCGCGGCGGCTACAGTGAATCACGTAATCAAACTCCAGTATGCGGTTAACGATACCCTGCTGATGCATAACGGCACCATGCAGGTGGGTAACAACGACCATATCCGCTTCTACGACGACGGCGGCCCCGACGGGAACAGCACGGCTACTTCCTACACCCTCCTGATCACCTCTGCTGACGGCTCACCACTGGAAATCTATTTTGAAGGGGATCAGAATTTCAACACAGGTGTACTGACCATCTACGACGGTAGTACCGTGATGGGAGCCAATTTGACTTCAAATAGCCAAATCACGAATGGTTCCGCTTTTACGGCCTCTTCCGGTATGATGTTGGTGAAATACAGCTGTAACCAAGACTACTTCGGCGGCTTTTCCGCCCATGTGTTCACCGTCACTCGTCCTGCGGTGGCAGAGGCTGTGGCTACTTCCCGCATCGGCGATGCCCAAACCATCACAGCTACCGACGCTGTAGTGTGTTATGGTGATGATGCTATGTTGTCTGCCACGTCAACAGTTGCGCCCCCCCAGACATTCACTTGGTTTGCGCCCGACCGTCTCACGGTGGTGCATACGGAAACCATTGACAATGCGGGTGAATCAAGCACTTACAGCATTTCTTCACCGCAACAAGAGGGCACTTACTATGTGACCGTGGTCGGTGAGGGAGGATGCCCGTTGGTACCGCAAATTCACAGTAACTATCGTGAAATGCGCTTTGACGGCACCTACGATTACAATCAGAATATTGCACCCTCTGACAGTGTGTGCCTTTATGACGAGGGTGGTAGAGACGGCAACTGTCAGGCTAATGGCAATTGGCCCAGTGGTATCAACTTTTATGCTTCTGAAGGGTCTCTTATTCACTTGCATGTCAACAGTTTGAATGGGGAACGTAGTAACGGTAGATTGGAAGTGAGAGTCTTCGATAGCAATGGCCAAGAATATTATTATAACATTTACTGTACTGATGGCATAGTGACTGACACTGACTTTGTGTCAATGAATAACAGAATGTATGTGTCATACTATCCGGGCAGCAATGGTAATAGCTATTCCGGTTTGGATGCTTATCTGTATGTCGAGTCTCCGATAGATACATCTAACTATGCCAAGGCGAAGGTATCGTTCAAAACCCCGTCATTCACCCCAGTGAATACGACTGGTTCGGGTGCTTACTGTTATGGAAGTCAGGCAACTTTGACTGCTTCTGTGGAAAACAATACCGACGAGTTGCGCTATGTGTGGTATGATAAATACTATAACATATTGTTTGAGCAGACGGGTGAGACGAGCACTTACCAGCCGGTAGTGACTTCTGAGGCTGCCTATTATGTGAATGCCAGTGCTATGGACCAGTGTCCGGTACTGCCGCCGAATTATGTTGTGGTGCTGCTGAATGAAGTATCCAATGGAGGAGTCAGAACGTTTGCAGAAGGCGAGGCCGTGCATTTCTACGATGAAGGAGGGCCTGATGGCAATTACAGCACATATATCAATTATGGTAATGGGTGGACGTACACGTTCAAGGCACCGGAAGGCAAACGGGTGAAGATGGAACTGTCTTATTTCCATGGAGCGTGTAATGAGTATCTGTCCATTTATGACGGAACACCGTCAAATTCTCAAAATAATTGGGGTTATAGCTGTACCCAGGATTATCTGAATCAAACTATGTATGCCGAAAGCGGAACGATGACTGTGCGTTGGCTGAATCATACATCCGCAACGACTTCTGATATGAAAGGATGGGATGCTCTTGTAGGTGTTGAAAACGGAATGGGTCAAATGAATGTACATGAGGTGGTGATGGATTCGGTTAAAGTCACGCTCATACCGCCAGTTAGCCCGGCTCTGATTACCACGCAGGACGATGAAGTCTGCTTCGGCAGCGAGGCTACCCTGGAAGCCTCTATTTCGGATGGAGAAGTTGATTTCCCGCAATTTTACACTTGGTACAGCCCCGACAGAATGACCGTGCTGTTGCGCGACACCATCTATTCTGGTCAGAGCCAATACACCTTCACCCCTGAACAGGAGGACACTTACTATGTCTCTGTGGCAGGAGAAGGAGACTGTCCGATAGAGAGAAGCATCCATAATCAATACGGTAGCGATGTGTGGTTAGTGCCGAACAGTACTGGAAGTAACGAAAAACTGCTCACAGAGACCAATATTTACCGTATCTATGATGAAGGTGGTCCTAATGGTGAATACAGTACTACCTCTGAGAATAATTCCAGCAGTGCTTACAAATATTTCTATACCAATATTGGAAACAGTCAAATCAAAATTCATTTTGACACGATTGCATTAGCCGACAGCAAGGCTAGATTGGTGATACGAAATGCTTATGGTGACTGGCAAACGATTTTCGAAATGAGGGGACCGAATTTTATTTCGGATACTGACATAGTGGCGAATGCAACTCGAATTGAGATTGATTTTTATAAGAATAGTGGTACAACCAACACCGCCGGTGGTTTTGCGGGCTATGTGCATGCCATCACCCCGTACAGCCTTGACGGATTGGCACCGGTCTCCGTAACCTTCGCGGATCCTACCGTCAACAACAACATCACCGTAGCTGATGTAGAGGCCTGCTTTGGGAATGAAGCCGAGCTTGTCGCCACCAGTACAGGTATTTCCGCACCACAGGTGTTTGCTTGGTTCGATACGGATTATAACGTGTTAAAGTTGGATACGGTTTCCGATGGACAAAGCACGTTCCCGTCCCAAGTGTTAAGTAATGCCACCTACTATGTGAATGCTGTGGAGCGGGGCAGCTGTCCGATACTCCCGCCATACTATGGTTCCATTCTCCTCAATGCCAATACCACGGGTCAATCGTATACGCTTGCCGAGGGTGAGGCTGTCCCGTTCTACGACGAGGGCGGTCCAAACGGCAACTACAGCACTTACGTGCCGTCTGACGCCCCATGGACATATACATTCAAGGCTCCTGCAGGCAAGCAGGTGACCGTGAATGTGATCAACCGTAATACATCCAATGCGGAATTGATGGTTTATGATGGAACTATTGAAAGTAATTCCGGCGAACAATATTGCTATACAGGGAATACATACGTTTCCACCACGGGTATGATGACTTTCCGTTGGTACACCAATTCACCTGTGAATCCTTATGCCGGATATGATATTTTGGTTGGCGTGAAAGATGGCGATAATCAGATGACAACCGGTAATTTTGGTTTGGTATCCGCCAATATCACTGTCAAACAGCCCACTCCGGGATTGGATCTTGTGGTTTCCGACGCCACCGTCTGTTACGGCAGCGAGGCACAACTTACTGCGCAGGCCACCACTGAAACCCAAAGCCTGCTCGGCTATCCGCAATATTTCACATGGTATTCGCCGGATGGACGTACACTTCTGCTGAAAGACACTGTGGATGGTGTGACCAAAACATACTCCGAGTTTACCGCCCCGGGTTACTACCAGTATCAGGATCAGAATTACTATGTTTCAGTGGGGAACGCGGACAACTGTCCAACCGTACTGGCACCTATTACCACCCTTCACACCGTGCATCTTAATTCAGAGGTCCATAATCAGACCACACTGTTGTCTGCGTCGGATGCGGCCAAGTTCTACGACGCTGCCGAAGGGTCCAATTACTACCATGACCATAATTCTGACTACACCCACACTTTCCAGACACTTCAGGGCAACTTGCTGGTGAAATTTTACGAAGCGGATAAAGATGGAATCCTGGAGGGCGACACATTATATATCTACGATGCCGCTACGGCTGACAATGCTGCCATTATAGGAAAGGTGGGCCACATGGAGGATGAGGACGATTATGCTTCACTTTCGTTCACCTCGACAGGAAAGTACTTGACCTTCCGTTTCGAAAGTGCTTCAACGTCGGGAAGTGACGGTTGGGAGGCGCTCATCATGCCGGTGAACCAGCAGGCCGATATGGATACAGCCAAGGTCTTCATAGTGATCAGCTCTGTGCCCGAAACGGCCATTACAATGTATTCGGACACCGTCTGTATCGGACAAGTGGCTGAAGTGTCGGCCAGCGCCGATCTGGAGTATCCGCAGTATTACGTATGGTATGACAGTGAAATGCAGGAACTGTTGCGTGACACGCTGCACAATGCTTCTGAATCACCTTCTGTGTTGTCTTTGCCTGCACACTATGCTGATGCCGTCTATTATGCGATGGTATATTCCGACACCGTAAGCTGTGTGATGAGCACTGTCGGTTTGCCGAGAGCCTATTCGGAAATTCCGCTTACGGCAGCTATGTCAGGTTTAGGGACACAGGTGGCACCTAATGACAGCATCAGGGTTTTCACCCCGACGGCCATCAACAGAACCGGATCAGACGATTATAACTATGATTATTATTTCACTGCGGAAGAGGGCGTGATCCAGATACATTTCGATGAAATTGTAATGAGTGGAGGATACATGGAACTTTCTGATGACGAAGTGGATATGGAGTACGCTGAATATAGTGCCGGTACCTACCATGATGTGACATTCACCTCTTTGAGAAACAATATGCATTTGCAATTTTCTCGTGAAACAGGTAATACTTTCTCTTTTGAAGCCACGGTCATTAATATCGCTTCCTCCACTGAGATCCTTTCAAAGATGGAACAGGTGGATGTGACGGTGAAACTTTCTGCTGCCACAGCTAATGTCGTCACGACTAACGACACGGTGTGTTATGGCAGCCCGGCACTTTTGACCGCTTCATCATCCGATCCCGTATTCCCGCAGATCTACACTTGGTATAACAGCGATGTGGACGAAGTATTGCTGTCCGACACCATCTATTCTGGCGCGAGCAGCTTGTACATTCCCGGACAGTTAGGTACCTCTACCTATTATGTGTTCATGAACAATGAAAATAACACATGTCCGCTGGCTTTTGTGGATAATCACGACAACTTTAGGGAGTATCTTTTCACAGAGGACATGAACAACACGACACTCTTTGTGGGAGCTGTTGACAGTCTCGTGGTTTACGATGATGGTGGCAAGAACGGAAACTATAGTGTTGTGGTGAATGACGCTATACATGTCAACATCTTGAAGCTGCAGACCTATTCCGGTTCCACCATTCATGTGGAGGTTCCGACATTGGATACCGATCCAGAATACACATTCTTTGTCTTTGGCGAACCCGATTCACTCGGGAATCTCGATCTGGAGGATGAGTCAAGACTTATGATGTATGCAGGTCAAATGTCTGATATTTCCTACAATAGTCTGACCAATATCCTCTATTTGGGGTGGGTTTATTACGGTAGTGATGATGCGGAGGAGAAGCCCGGTTTTGAAGCGGTGTTTACAGCGCAAATGCATCCAGAGAACCAACTTACAGCCGCCAAGGCAGTGATGAACACCCTGCCGTATATGAACACATTGGCTCTCACAGCTTCTCCGCAGACGACCACTATTTGTCAAGGGGATGACTTGGAATTGACCTCCACCACCTCCCTTACCGACTACCCGCAGTACTTCGTGTGGTATAACAGCGACTTTACCTCGGTATTGGCTTCCGATACGGTGCTGTCCGGAAACGAAGGACATGCCACTATCGCCAACCTCACCCAAGACACCGTTGTCTATGCGGCTGTGGGTACGGATGAAATGTGTCCGGCCTATCCCATGGATCATAAATTCAACGTGCAGGAACTCTACCTCACGAATGCGGTTAGCGGCGACACAACGCTGCTCACCAGAATTGACAGCGTGCTTTTCTATGATGAAGGCGGACCTGACGAAAATTATCATTCCTCACGCGTGAGATGGATGCAGACTTTCACGGCAGCGAATCCTAATGCCCATGTGAAAATCTATTTCAAATATATAGAGTTGGATAACAGAGATTGTGAGTATGATAACTGGCTTGCTGTGGTGCAAGGTCCCCTTGACTTCGATAATCTGATGAATAACGATTTCCTCCATGAGCCTTTTGTCGGCTATCAAGGTCCTTTGTTCACAGACATTGATACAATGACTTCGACAGGGAACAGTCTTACGGTGGTATGGCAATCGGATTGTTATAAGACGGGTGCAAGAAAAGGTTGGGAGGCGTATGTGTTTACCGATGAAGAGGCAAATGTGGGCATGGATGCCTTTGACTCTACGGAAGTCACAGTCAATCCTTCCTACCATTATGTCATGTATGATACGGTATGCGCTTCCAGCCAGCTTTATGATGTGGACAGATTCCACGGCATTGACATTTCCGTGCCGGGCGATTATACCATCGATTCGGTATACCATGCCGTTTTGGGTTGCGACAGTACCTACTCGTTGCAAATACTTGTGCGTTCAAACCCGGTGGTTGATTACGTGCCCGTGACACATGTTGCGTGTAATGGTGGAACAACGGGTATAATTGACATGGCATCTGCCACCATCACGGACGGCGAGGCACCCTTCACGTATACCTTGTTCCAGAATAGTACACAAATGACATCGTTCTCCGGCCTTGCTGCTGGAATGTATAAAGTGTTGGTCAAAGATGTTCATGGATGTTATTCTGATTCTGTTACGATCGACATTAATGAACCCGACACATTGCATGTGATAAATTGTCCTACGGCTGCCGCAACTTATCAAGTGCTGCCAGGTGAGACTTTTGTGACGGTCGAACTTGATGATCCGACCTTCGCTCCTGACCTCAATAACGCACGTGTAACAGAAAGACAGGGAAAGGCGGACAACAACCTGTATAGTGTGGGTACGTATACGATTACCTATATTATTAGAAATGACTGTAATGAAGAAGAGACCTGCTCCGTCACATTTACGGTAGAGAGTGGCGATGATACGGCCCCATGCATCGGTTGCGACTCGACGGCGACCGACCCGACCGACCCGACGGCAGGCGTGAGCTGCGCAAGCATCGGCGCCCAGGATGTACAGCCGAACAGCGGCACGACCTATGTGCACGGCGACAACAGCTGGAACATAACGGCAACGGACAACAACGGCGAGGTCACACTGAGCTACAAGCTGTTCGGAGCTACGACGTCAGTGACAGCACCCAACACCACGCTCAACGGGCAGGTGTTCAACGAGGGTGTGACGACGGTACGCTGGATAGCGGAGGACGGCGCGGGCAACGCGGACTCCTGCGAGTTCACGGTCACGGTTGACGGGACGGTCCCGTGCATCGGCTGCGACTCCACGGCCACGGATCCGACAGACCCGACGGCGGGCGTGAGCTGCGCCAGCATCGGAGCCCAGAGCGTCCAGCCGAACAATGGAACTACTTACGTACACGCTGACAACAGCTGGAACGTGACAGCCGCGGACAACAGCGGCGAAGTGACGGTGACCTACAAGCTGTTCGGCGCGACAACGGCAGTGACAACGCCCAACACCACGCTCAACGGACAGGTGTTCAACGAGGGCGAGACGACGGTGCGGTGGATAGCGGAAGACGGAGCGGGCAACGCCGACTCCTGCGAGTTCACAGTAACGGTAGAAGTCATTGAGCCGATGTCAGTTACACTCACTGTTGACAGCGTGATCTGTTACGGCGCGAATGACGGTGCGGCTGTGATCGCCATCACGGGTGGCAAATCTGGCTCTCCACGTTACACCTATACAGTAACAGGCGTGAACATGGGTTACACCAACAACAGTACCACAGATGATAATATTAGCCTGACAGATTTGACTCCTGACCACTACACGGTTCATATTGAGGATTTGATGAGCAACACCCTTGACACCGCTTTCAATATCACCGTCCGTCCGTCAGTGCTGACTCCGGGTAACGTTGAGTTCACATGTCCCGACACAACGGTGACATTGAAGTACGGTATGTGTGACACCCTCCTCGAACTGAACCATACGCTTATCAATAATATGAGCAGTATGACAGTGACTCTCGATAGTATAGGTGTTCCGGTTGCCCATCGTTATAATGTTGAAAACAGCCCCTACACGATTACATGGAAAGTGATGGATGAGTGTGGTGCCTATGTGGAATACCAACAGATGGTTACGGTGAACTACCCGCCGTGTGGCAATGACCACTGGGTGACAGATGGTGACGGTATTTCTTATCCTACGGTACAGGTGGGATGCAACTGTTGGACGGCTCGCAATGCACGCTCCACATTGTACACCGACGGTACACCGATTACCCCCGCTCCAATGCAGTATCCGGGAACAGAACAGAATCCGGAGGATACGATATATGGCAAACTGTACACCTACAATGCCTCCACCCGTGTCGCGCCGGTGCGTTCCATCCCGACGCAGGTGCAGGGTATCTGCCCCGACGGCTGGCACATGCCTGATGACGAGGACTTTGCCGACCTGATGGCACACTGGGAAGGCGAGGAACTTAACGCCATCGAACATTGGCTCACTCCGGGTACGAACCTCAGCGGTTTCACGATGGAGCCTGGTGGTCGCTACAATGCGGAACTTGAACGTTATGAGTATTTGCTGGTGAGAGGCTACCTCTGGTCCTACACTCCAGGGGCCACCACAATTGTCCATGCTTGCGAATTTGGTTCTGCTTGCGGCACGGTAGAGATTATCCCGGCTACAATGCCTACGGGATTCAGTGTCCGCTGTGTCCACAATGCCGAATAATAATGTAATTGTAGGGATGTCATATTATGGCATCCCTACAAAATACCAAAATCCCCCGCATCGAATGGTACGGGGGATTTTTTCATAATGCAGGCGTAGCCTGCCAAAATATTCGCGCAGCGAAGAAATAAATGCGGGCTTTAGCCCGCCTAAATGTGAACGAAGTGAGCAGAATAAAGAATGCAAGCGTCAGCTTGCCTAAATGCGAGCGTCAGCGAGCCTTATTTCGCCTCGTCGTACACCTCCAGATGGCTCAGTTCCTTCCCGTTGATTTCCAGCCGCAGGAACGTCAGCCGAATGTGATGACCGAAGCGGCTGGCGGAGCCGGGATTGATGTACAAAAGCTGGTGTTTTTGGTCGTTGAATACCTTCAGGATGTGGGAGTGCCCCGCCACGAAAATCGTGGGTTTTTCCGCCGCAATAAGGTCAAGTGCCGGCGTTGAATAGTAGTTCCCGTTGCCCACAATGTGCATGATGGCGACCTTGTGGCCTTCACAGGGAAACACCAACGATTCCGGCACTTCCCGTCGGATATCCCAGTCGTCACAGTTGCCGTAAACCGCACGCACCGGCGCAATGTAGCGCAGTTCGTCCAAGATGTCGGAACTGCCGATGTCGCCGGCATGCCAGATTTCGTCGCACCCCTTGAAGAAGTTCTCGACTTCGGGATGCAGGTAACCGTGGGTGTCGGAGATGATGCCGATTTTCATCGGTTTCTATTTGATGGCGATGCTTTCAATCTCCACCATCACGCCCATCGGGAGGGCTTTCACGGCAAAGGCTGCGCGGGCCGGCGGATTCTCGTTGAAATATTTGGCGTAAACTTCGTTCATCGGCTTGAAGTTGGCCATGTCGCTCAGCAGGCAGGTGGTCTTCACCACGTTGGCGTAGGTGTAGCCGGCCTCTTCCAGAATGGCACCGATGTTTTTCATCACCTGTTCGGTCTGCTCCTCGATGGTTTCGGCCACTTTGCCGGTGGCGGGATCAACCGGGATTTGACCTGAGATGAATAACATTCCGTTGTTTTCAATAGCTTGGCTGTAAGGTCCGATGGCCTTCGGCGCTCTGTCGGTGTGGATAACTTTCTTCATAGTTTTTTGTTTTATGGTTATACGATTATTGGGAATATGATTACTAATTACTAATTACTAATCACTATACACTAATCACTATACACTAATCACTAATCCTGTAGCCGATGGTGGCGAAGAAGAGAATGTAGAGGTAGCTGACGAAAAGGATGCAGTAGGCGACTTGGTTGCCGATGACATCGCACAACTTGCCGTAAATCAGCGGAATGATGGCACCGCCGGCAATGGCCATGATGAGCAGGGCTGAACCCAGTTCAGTGTGCTTGCCGAGGTCGTGGATGGAGAGAGGCCAGATGGCGGGCCACATGATGGCATGGGCGAAGCTCAGCATGATGATGCACGCCACCGACACCATCCCTTTCGTCCCGACCGCCGCGATGACGAGCGCGATGGAAATGAACAGTTGGATGATGAGGGCCTTGCGTTGCGAGATCAACTTCGGAATGGTGACGATGCCCACCAGATAACCCACCACAAGGGCGATGAGGGCATAGACACCGAAGTTTTTGCCTGCGGAAATGGGCATTCCCCAAAATTCACCGTAGCGCACAAGGTAGTCGATGGCGATGACTTCCGCGCCGACATAGAAGAATATGGCGAGGGCACCGAGCCACAGGTACGGATAGCTGAATATTGACTTTTCCTTTCCGTCCGACTGCGTTGTTTCCACTTCGGGCTCAGGAAGTTTGGCCAATTTCAGGAACAGCACCAGAAGGATCAGGATGGCGGTGATGATGATGTAGGGGAGGATAATCTGGTTGGAAAGATGCTGAAGCAGAAATTCGCGGTTGGGTCCGGCGGGCATTGTCTGCAGCAGTTCCACCTCTTTCTCAGTAGAGGAGAAAAGGGCCTTGTACAGGACGAGGATGCCGATCATGCCGGCGACTTTGTTGCAGATACCCATCAGGCTGATGCGCCGGGCCGCCGTCTCGATGGGCCCGAGGATGGTGGCGTACGGGTTGGAGGCAGTCTGAAGGATGGAAAGCCCCAGTCCCTGCACGAACAGGCCGACAAGGAAGAAACCGAACTGTCGGGTCATCGCCGCGGGCACGAAGATGATGGAGCCGATGGCCATCGTCACCAAGCCCAGAATCATACCGTTGCCGTAGCCCACCTTTTTGATGAGCGCGGACGAGGGAATCGCCATCACGAAATAGGAGATGTAGAAGGCGAAGGGCACGAACGAGGACTGGAAGTCAGTAAGTTCGCATGTGGTTCTGAAAAACGGGATGAGGATGTTGTTGAGCCATGTCACGAAGCCGAACACGAAGAACAGCGACCCGATGACGAAAAGACTGAAGGCGTATTTGTTTTCTTTCATACTGTGATTTTTGAACGTGCAAAAGTACGATTTTTTTTCACTCCCGCGCCACGGCCACCACCTTGCGGAAGTTCTTCGTCCGTCCCTCCAGATTCCACACCCTCACGAAAACCACGTACAGTCCGTTGCTCACAGTGCGCCCGTCGTCCGTTACCCCGTCCCACCGGAAACGTTCGTCCGTTCCGCAAATCCGGTTGTCGCTCAACCTGCGGATGCGGTGCCCGTCGCGGTCGTAGATGTCGATAGTGGCCCGTTGTCCCGTCGTGGGGAAGCGGCAGAAGACTTCGGCAAAGTCGTGGTAGCCATCGCCGTTGGGCGAAATCACCTCCGGCTCCACCGTCACCGCCTCGTCACCGCCGCCCGCCTCCGAGTATTGCGAGTTGCGGTAGCCCGGAGTGCCCCATCCGTACCCCTCCGCCGCCGACGTCCAGTTGTCGTTGTCTTGCGTAGGTCCGTCAAGGTGAATCCGTTCCAATGCCACTCCGTCGGTGCTGAGGAGCAGGGGATAGTGCATCGAAACGTCGTAGCTGAAACGATCAAGCGGGTTCAGTTCCGCATCCAACAGGTGCACCGTCCCCGCATCGTTGGGGTAGGAGGGAAGTTTCTCGTTCTCAAGGAGATATTGCGGTAAGGGCGGCGCGTACTGCTCAAGGGTGAGGGCGCGGTTTTTGCAGATGGCTGCGTAATGCTGGGGAAACAGCAGAAATCCGTCGGGAACGCACTCCACGGCGTTGTCAGGCACCTCCCCGTTGCCCGAACCAAGCCGCATCTTCCCCAAGTCCAGAATCTTGTCGGAGCGGTTGTACAGCTCGATATAGTCGCCGTCGGTATCGCCGAGGGGGTTCGACAGCACCTCGTTGAGGATGAGGTCGCCGGCAACGGGCGTTTCCGGCAGCCCGAAAGTGACGAAGTCCCCGTCCAACAGCCGGTTGCCGACGCAGTCGCAGAGGGTGTCGTGCAGGGTCAGGGTATAGACGGTGCGTGCGGCCAACGGTGGATTGAGTGTGAGTGTCACCGAGGTGAAGTCCGGCGGGTTCTCGCTTGCCGCCGCTACCATCACGCCTCGGTCGATGCTGAACACGGTCCTTGCGGCGGCGGTGTCTGCGATGACCGGCTCGGTGAAGAACACCCGCACGTGTCGGTCGTCCGGCACGGTTACCTTTGCGATGGCGGGTCGTGCGGCATCCTTGTTGTCGGCAGCTATGGAGTTCCTTGTGCCGGGAGTGCCGCCCTCCGCCGCCACCGACGAATCCCAGTTGTCGGCACCGGCGCACGGGTTGTCGGTGTCTATCATCTCTAACGACCAGCCACCGTCCCGTTTCAGCGGGTTGCGGTGCCATGCCTTCTTATAGGCCACATAATGAATCGTTTCGCCCTCGTCCGACAACAGGGTCAGCCGCTGACCGTCGTCGGTGAGGCTGAAGGAATTGACGGCGCAGAGGTTGAGCGTGCTGTCCCACAAGTCAAGCGTGGCAGCCGATACGACGACGACCTCTCCTTCTGCGGGAATCGTCACGTCCGTCAGCGTACGGTCGTTCGTTCCAATCCGCAACGTCCAGCCATTCAGCGTGATGTCGAACGGAAGTCGGTTGTGGAGTTCCATGTATTCGCTGGAGGGCAATCCCACCGGCGGCGACGGATCCGCCATAATCTCGCTGATAACCACCTCGTTTCGTCGTAGGGTATAGAAAAGAAAGGCAAGGAGGGTATCCGTCATTATGTTTCCGTTGAGGTCGGCAACTCCTTCAATGAGAAGGTGATAGTTTTCTCTCTCGGTGAAATTGTCGGCAAAGAGAAGTTCCACGCTCCGTTGTTGTTCATCCGTAAAACGGCAACTCGCCGGGTGGACGAGATTTTCCGGAATGGTGTAATGGCTGGCCTCCAGCGCATTTTCAGAAACAGCCTCCGAGAAAAGTACCTCCAGTTTCTGCGGGAAGTGCCGGTCTGCGGTGACTTTCACTACATGCGGCAGCACAGTATCTATCAGTAGCGGTCCGCAGTAGAAGTCGTCAAAATAGAACTTTGTCTTGTTCCCCGAAGTATAAACACATTCGATTCCAAAGTATTGGTTTTGAGAAAATACGGATTCTTCATCCAGGGGCGGACTTTCGCCGCTGCCGATCTCCTCATAGATTCCCTCCCTGCTTTCTGCTGCAAATAGCCGCCACTGGTTCCCCGATTCTTTTATCACTTTTATATATAGGGCCACTCCGCTGGCGATGAATCGTTCGCAGCGTAAAACAGAGGTGGCTGCTCCGTTTTCCTGGTAAAATAGTTCGGGAACGTCATTGCTTCCCGCCTCGCCCAGCTGAAGAAAGAATCCTGTTAAAGTATTGTTATTTTCAACGGACTGGTTTGCAGTCAGATGGATTCGGGCGTAGTTGTTTCCCGAGGGAGAAAACGATAATTTGACGAAAAAACGCCATTCCATTGCCTCTTCATGGAACGGATTTACCGTCATCAGCAGTGCCCTGCCGCTTTCGTTTCCATTCAGTTGCAGCTGTAGCGCCCCATTGACGATGAATTGCGCCGTGTCGCCTTCCCATTTCGGATTTTCGGAGAAATTCCCGTCCGAAAAGTCATCGCTGAACTGGGCGTTTACAGAGATGTTAATAAGTAGCAAAATGCAGATAATAAACAGGTTATGGCGATTCATAATCACTTGGATTTTTAAATAAATTTCTGCCTTTCGGTGCGGCAAATTTACTATATTTGCAACCCCAATTTCAAGAGGGATTAACATTTATTAATAAAAAATTTGGAAATATGAAAATTGCTTTGGTCGGTGCCACCGGATTGGTGGGAAGCGTTATGCGCAAAGTATTGGAAGAGAGAGGTTTTGGAAGTTGCGAATTCATTCCTGCAGCCTCCGAGCGTTCAGTAGGCAAGGAGGTGGGGTTCGCCGGACGCAGCTGCAAGGTGGTTTCGGTGGCCGAGGCCATCGCCGCCCGCCCCGACTTCGCCATCTTTTCCGCCGGCAGTTCCGCCTCCCTGATGTACGCCCCGCAGTTCGCGGAGGTCGGCACCACCGTCATCGACAACTCGTCGGCATGGCGCGGTTATGAGCATATCCCGCTCGTCGTCCCCGAAATCAACATTGACGCGGTTTCGCCCGCCGACCGCATCATCGCCAACCCCAACTGCTCCACCATCCAGATGGTGCTGGCATTGGCGCCGTTGCATTGGAAGTACAAAATCCATCGTTTGGTGATCTCTACCTATCAGTCGGTTACAGGTACGGGCATGAAGGCGGTGACCCAGCTGAATGCCGAGCGTGCCGGACAACCGTGTGAGAAGGTCTATCCCTACGAAATCGACCTGAACGTGCTGCCCCACGGCGGTTCCTTTGAGGCCAACGGTTATACTTCCGAGGAGATGAAGCTGGTGAATGAAACCCGCAAGATTCTTTCCGACAACAAGATAATGGTCACGGCGACGGTGGTGCGCGTTCCTGTGTTCGGTGGTCACTCCGAGGCGGTGAACGTGGAGTTTGAAAACGAGTACGATTTGGCCGAAGTCCGCCGTCTGCTGGAAGAGATGCCCGGCATTATCGTGCAGGACACGCCCGAAGCCAACCTCTATCCGATGCCCCGTTTTGCAAAAGATAAAGACGAAGTGTTTGTGGGTCGCCTCCGCCGTGATGAGTCACAGCCTAAAACGTTGAACATGTGGATTGTGGCAGACAATCTCCGCAAGGGAGCCGCCACCAATGCCATTCAAATCATGCAGAAACTGATTGAAAAACGCGGACTATAGTTTGTCCGTCGCGATTTTCCAAGTATCGTTCACTTTAAGGAGGGTGTAAGTTCTTTCAATGACAACACCCTCTTTTTTGCATAAGAATGCAAGAGTGACGTGCATTTCATTCTGTTTTTTTGCCTTTTCTTTCAGAATTTTCACATCTTCCAGACCACCATTCAAATCAATTTCATCTTTCAACTGATTGACGTAGGATGTCATATCGGTTTCCGGTGTGACGGTAAGGGTGGCTTTCATGGCATCTCCGTAGGCGGCATACAGGCCGAACTGGCGGGCCATTGTGCCGGCAGGTGATTCGCTGGTTTGTGCGTTACAAATTGAAAATAAGGAAATTAAAACGATGGAAAGGATAAAAGCAATTCTTTTCATAGTGATATGTCTTGTTTAAGGCCGCAAAAGTACAATAATATTCTGAATGGCAGTCGTTTTATTTTTTCTTTTCCGATTTTGGCGCCGGTTTTTCCTTCGGACCGTCGTAAACGGGAATCTTGTCTTTTTTTACAAAGGAGTAAACGAGGAAGCCGATGCCGAGCAGAATCATCGGGATGCTGAGTTTCTGGCCGATGTTGAGCAGCATGGTCGCCTCCTTTGCCACCTGGTCGGCCTTGAGGAACTCAATGAAGAAGCGGGCGGTGAAAATGACCACCAACAGCGTGCCCGTGGTGCGTCCCGGAGGCACCTTCCCTTTGGCAAAACGGAAGTAATAGACGGTCAGTCCGACAAAAAGCAGGAAATAGACGATGGATTCGTAAAGTTGCGACGGGTGGCGGAATGTGCCGGCGATGGCGGAACCGTCGGAGTCGTAGCCGCCGTAGATGAAGTTGAAGGCCCACGGCATTGTGGTGACGGAGCCGATGATTTCGTGGTTCATCAGGTTGCCCAACCGCACGAAGGCGGCCGCGATGGGAATGGCGATGGTGAGCCGGTCGATGAGCCAGAAGAAGTTCAGTTTGCGGGTGTAGGCGAAATAGATGATCCACAGGATCATGGCGATGGCGCCGCCATGGCTCGCCAATCCCTGATAACCGATGAAATGTCCCTCTTCGTCAATGGGAAGCAGCACCTGCAACGGGTGCGCCACCAAAAATTCCGGCTCGTAAAACAGGAAATGCCCCAGACGGAGTCCGACAATGCACCACACAATCGTCCAGATGGAGAAGTTGTCCAATGTTTTCTGCGGCACCTCCTCCTTTTTGAAAATCTGCTGTAAAGTTATATAGGCCAGCACAAAACCGAGGGCGAGCAGGATGCCGTACCAGCGGATTTCCATGCTGCCGATGCTGAAAGCCACCGGATTGACAGTCCATGTGATAAAAGCTAGAAGATTCATAAAGTTCATCTATTTTGAAAAGGTGGCAAAAATACGATTTTTCGTCGAATAGATGATGACTGAAATTGCAAAATACGAAGTTCCGTTTGAAGAGGGGTAGTGTGCAAGCAACTTTATACTTTTTACTTTCTACTTTTAACTTTTTACTTTTAACTTGAAATACAATATAGCGGCCAAATTCCCGTTATCAACATTTGCGACTTTTCACATCATATATAAATATTGTATGTCAGAATCGAAAATCTTTACCCCTGTCACCTTCGGGCCGCTTACGTTGCGGAACCGCACCATCCGTTCGGCCGCCTTTGAGAATATGTGCTACGGCAACAAGCCGTCGCAGGATTTGTTCGACTACCATACGGCTGTCGCGAAGGGCGGCATCGGCATGACCACCATCGCTTACGCCGCCGTGAACCGCAGCGGTGTCTCGTTCGACGGGCAGCTGTGGATGCGGGAGGAGATCATCCCTGACCTGAAGAAACTGACGGATGCCATCCATGCGGAGGGCGCGAAAGCCTCCATCCAGTTGGGCCATTGCGGCAACATGACGCACCGCAGCACATGCGGCCAGATGCCCGTGGGCGCGTCCGGCGGCTTCAACTTGTATTCTCCCACCTTCGTCCGCCAGTTGAAGGAGCAGGAGATCTACGGTTTGGTCAAGGATTTCGGCAACGCTGTCAATCTGGCCCGCAAGGCCGGTTTTGACGCGGTGGAGATCCACGCGGGCCACGGCTACCTCATCAGCCAGTTCCTGTCGCCCTATACCAACCGCCGCCGCGACAAGTTCGGCGGGGACCTCAACCAGCGGATGACCTTCATGCGTCTGGTGATGACCGAGGTGATGAAGGCGGCGGGCGACGACATGGCCGTCTTCGTGAAGACCAACATGTACGACGGTTTCAAGGGCGGCTTGGGCATCGACGAGTGCATCGAAGTGGCGAAGGAGCTGGAAAAGCTCGGCGCCCATGCACTGGTGCTGACGGCCGGTTTCGTGAGCAAGGCCCCGATGGCCGTGATGCGCGGCTGCATGCCTTACAAAACCCTCACTCACTACATGGATCCGTGGAAGTTCTGGTGGCTCAAGATTGGCGTGCGGCTATTCGGCAAGCTGATGATTCCCGAAGTGCCGTTCAAGGAGGCCTATTTCTGGGAGGATGCCAAGAAGTTCCGCGCACAGCTCAGTCTGCCCCTCGTGTATGTGGGCGGTCTGATTTCCAAAGCCAAGATGGAAGAGGTGTTGGATGCCGGTTTTGATGGCCTTCAGATGGCCCGTGCGTTGGTACACGATACCGACTTCATCAACAAGCTGGCGGCGGGCGAGGAACGCAGCGGCTGCAAGCACTCCAACTACTGCATCGGCCGTATGTACACCTTGGAGATGAAGTGCCACCATTGTGTGAACAACCTGCCCAAGAACTTGCAGAAAGAGATCGATTTCTTCGAGGCTACTAAATAGCGCATAAAAAAATTCCCCTTCTTTTGAAGAAGGGGTGCACGTAGTGCGGGGTAGTTGTATAAATATTGAAAAGTCCTTATAAAAAAGGCGACCTTTTGGCCGCCTTTTTCATTTCAGGGCTTTAAAGTGAGTTGTAATTATCTTACAACGCTGACTTTCTTGGTGATGACGTTGTTGCCGTTGGCGATGCGGACAATGTACATGCCTTTGGCGAAGTTGGAAGCGTCGATGGTCTGGTTGGCAGAAGCGCTTTCAACGTTGGTGATCATGCGGCCGTTGATGTCAAAAACGGAAACCTGGGCACCTTCGGCGTTGTCGATGTTGATAACGGTGGTGGCGGGGTTCGGATAGACGTTCACTTCACCTTCGGCGATTTCATTGATGCCAGTGGTACCACGGTTGATGGTGATGCAAGCTTGGTTGTTGCTGGAAACGGGATCAACAGCAGCGCCACCGATGCGGACAGTGTAGCAGAATTGGAAAGAGCCTTCCATACCTTCCATGTCAGCAGCGGTGAACAAAGGACTCTGTCCAGAGATGTACATGGCATTACCTGCTGTGAGTTGAGCCATGTTGGAACCCATACCCATCATAGAACCAATCATATTGCCTTCAATGGAGATGTCAAAGAAAATGGTGTCATTGGCATTGGGAACATCCGGACCATTGTTGTAGAGAATGACAACGGGGTTGAGATCGTCAGTTAAACTGAGGTTGATTTCATTAATGAAATCTTGGCTTTGTGTGTTTGCAACATAGCCCATGAGTTCGTAATCAACAGTCTGAGCGTTCAAGGCGACGACAGCCACCATTGCGGCGAAAAGGGTAAAAAGTTTTTTCATAATAAAATGGTTTTGGTTAAACATAAAATTTTACGAGCGGCAAAAATACAAAAAAGATTCGGAAATTATTCGCTTGCGCTCATTTTTTTTATTTGGAGCTCGCTTGCGCTCGCATTCGGACTCGCTTGCGCTCGCATTCGGGCTCACTGCGTTCGCCATTTAGGCTCGCTGACGCGAGCATTTACCCGCTGCGCGGGATTGGTGATTTTGCTCGCTACGCTCGCATTAATAATTTGAACATTTTGAAAGTATTATTGTTATTTGAATGTAAAATTTGTTTTTATGGCCACATATAAAAAGTTTGAAGAATTGTCTATTTGGCAATTATCAAGAGAGTTGTGTAAGGAAATTTATAAAATCACAAATTATGATTCCTTTTCTAAAGATTTAAGATTTGTTAGCCAGATACGAGCAGCTGGAGGCTCCATTATGGATAATATTGCTGAAGGCTTTGACAGAAGAGGAAACAAAGAATTTGTTTACTTTTTATATGTCTCTAGTGGCTCTTGTGGTGAAGTCCGAAGTCAATTGCACCGCGCTTTTGACTGCCACTATATTTCAGAGGATGAATACAAAACTCTTGTAAAAAAAAGTGAAGATTTATCCAATGCCATCCTTCATTTTGTTGATTATTTGAAGAAAAGCGATTTGTCGGGCTCTAAATACAAAAATGTTCGCGACAGCGAACCCAAATGCGAACGAAGTGAGCAAAATAAAAAATGCAGGCGACAGCCTGCTTGAATGCGAACGCAGCGAGCAGAATAAAGAATGCAGGCGACAGCCTGCTTGAATGCGAACGCAGTGAGCAGAATCAAGAATGCAGGCGTAAGCCTGCCTGAATGCGAACGCAGTGAGCAAAATCCAAAAAAATGCGAACGCAGTGAGCCAAAATCCAAAATAATTTCGTACTTTAGCGGCCTTATTGCGTAAGGAATCAAAAATTTGATAATCAACCTATTAAAAACTTAAATTCTAAACATTATGGCATTTAAAGGAGCTTTAGTCATTGACACGGAAAAGTGCAAAGGCTGCGCGGTCTGCATCACGGGCTGCCCGAACCAGTGCATCGCACTTTCCAAACATGTAAATGCGAAAGGTTACAACTACCTGGAAATGGTAAATGAGGATGCTTGCATCGGCTGTGCCAGCTGCGCAGTCATTTGCCCCGACGGCGTCATCGAAGTTTATCGCGCAAAGGAGTAGTCAGGTAACCTTCTTTCGTTTCATCAGTTTTAAAATCAACAAATTAACAATTAAACATCTTTAAAATGGCAAAAGAATTAAAATTAATGAAGGGTAATCAGGCCATTGCAGAAGCCGCCATCCGCTGCGGTTGCGACGGATACTTCGGATACCCGATTACGCCCCAAAGCGAGGTTCTTGAGCACCTGATGGCCGAACGCCCCTACCTGACCACCGGTATGGTTGTTCTCCAGGCCGAAAGTGAGCTCGCCTCCATCAACATGGTGTATGCCGGCGCCGCTGCCGGTAAACGAGTGATGACCTCCTCGTCCTCACCGGGCTTCTCCCTGATGCAGGAAGGCCTTTCCTATATCGCCGGCGCTGAACTGCCCGCACTCTGTGTCAACGTCGTTCGTGGCGGCCCAGGCCTCGGCACCATCCAGCCCTCCCAGTCCGACTATTTCCAGACCACCAAGGGCGGCGGTCACGGTGACTATCGTCTGATCACCCTCGCTCCCGCCTCCGTGCAGGAAATGTACGACTTCGTCGAACTCGGCTTCGACCTCGCCTTCAAATACCGCAACCCCGTC
>JAEEGH010010619.1_pt1 | contig 21076 bp, 20 predicted proteins | sample 9134181 | NCBI WGS metagenome assembly JAEEGH01 (sample SAMN16246544, study PRJNA631951) | gut metagenome | biome: gut microbiome; feature: rumen; material: DP-attached | host: Bos | place: Iran: Karaj | collected 2018-10
TAACCAAAATGAACCGCGAAACGATTTAGATTTTCAAGTCTTAGGCATTTTTTATCTAGAGGAGGTAGCTATGAATAATGATTATCAGGAGCCCATTGACGCATTAATCGACGATGAAGAGACGAAAGCCTTATTGGAAAGACTTCTGACCGGAGAGTCTCTTTCTCCAGAAGAGATACAGGCGATGAAGGAACGAGATAACGCTAAGCGTGCCGCTCTTGGAATTCTTCCGGTCCCGGAAGAGTATCAGAGTGATTATCCGACAGATATGGAACACGTTGAGGCTAACCCAGAGCGTTATATTGTCCCGGAATGCATTCCGGCCTGTAAGGAACTTTGGAGCAAAAACATATATACCTTTATGGTATGCGATTTTCTTGATCTTGAGATGGGTTGGGCATGGATTTGCATAAAACATACCTTGTTATCGAACCGTAACAAGGAGATTCTTGCGAGTCTCAACCAAATCTCGAACGTTACTGTAGACACTTCTGATAACTATTACGAGAATACGGCCTACATCAAGGTCCCGTTTGTTGGTCAAGCCGCCCAGAATGCACTTCTCGATATCGCACAGCGATTTGAGATGCAGGACGTCCCTGAAGGCTATGCTTACAGGGTGTATAACCCCGACGACCCCATGAATGGAGGTGAAATTTTAGAAGATGGACGCATCTATCTCTCTGAGTATCATCTGAAGAAGCATCGAAAATACAGATCTCGGAACTAGGAACTAATTTGCACATTAAACCCCGGGTAACGATAACGCCCGGGGGTTTTCTTACTAAAAAAGAGGCGGCTCGAACCGCTCCGGAACAGATAAAAAAAGACCTCAAAGAGGGTCAAAATGAAGTATGGTGGGGGCGAATTGGGCAGGCATTAACAATCTATAGGGAAGGAATAAGGAATAAATTGACAAATTTATAAACCAATAACCTATATATGTCAAGAACTGTTCTTAGGAATACAATGATTATTCTCGTCTTCTCAATAGATTATAAATAAAGCATAAGAAGTATTGACGAAAATAAGCATGTGTGGTATAACTAGGGCATAAGTTTATTAAAGCTTATAGATCTTTAAGAAGATGCATTAGATTCTTCTTTGTTAGAGTTTTTTGCGACTCGTTTTGTTTATCTAGATGGTAGACAAAATGAGTCGCAAAAGCGCTCTTTATACATTCTCGTTTATCAATATAGGAGGGATAAAGATGGATATGAACGAAATCGCGAGAAAAAATACAGAAAGAAGAGAGTTTTTTGGCACTATGCTGAGAAATGGGGACGATATCGAAAAAATCAGAGCGGCTGCCCTTGATTATTTTGACGATAAAATCTCTGAAACGATGGACGCAATAGATTTTGCCTGGGGCGACGAACTTGAGATCGCTTGTCTTATGCAGAAAAAGTACAAGACGAAAAGGGCGGAAGTCGAACAGGCGACTACAGCAGCAGAGATCGTTGCAATTATCAGCTAGTTCATCAACGCATCCCAAACCCCCGACTTCTACACAATCAGTGTAGGTAAAGCCGGGGGCTCTTTTTTTGAAATAGTTTAGACCAAATTGTTTAGGGTATTAACAGGCGATTTTATAGGGGTAAAAATGTGTTTTCGGACGCATTTTTTGTACTAAAATGGCATAAAATTGCACCCTAGAACCTACAAGATACTTAACAGAAATTCACCACTAAAAATCGGCCAAAATGCTGAGTCATATAAATCAAAAAAGATTTCAGGACATGCGCCTGAAATCTTTTTCATAATAAGTTCTTTTTGTCAGACTTTTTCTTTCTAAGAAAAAGGTCTGAGCTGCTGGTGGGGGCAGCTGGGTTCGAACCAGCGACCAATCGGTTATGAGCCGACTGCTCTAACCACTGAGCTATGCCCCCGTGAATAGAAGTATACCATACCTTGAGATAAAAAATCACTAACTAGAGCTATTGTTACCCCCGTGGCAATCGTCTGATGCGGATTGACGTAAAAACGTTAGTGCTATAATAACAACATGTGGCTAAGGGTCCAAACATTTTTTCGTAAGATACGTTACTATGCAAAAAAGGATATTTTTACACTCCGAAATATAATTACGGTAATCGCGGTACTCATCTGTTTCTATTGGGCATGGGGTGCGATTAATTCGACTACTCGTAACTGGAACCTTGAAGAAAAACTCAAGAGCAAACAACTTGAAGCCGCAAAGACCAAAATCGAAGTAGATAAATATCGGCTTGAGCAACAATATTTTGAGACTGATGAATATAAAGAATTAATGGCGCGAATGAAACTTGGCAAGAAAGCCGAAGGGGAGACGATGGTGATTTTGCCAGAGAACTCTGAGAATGCGCGCACGAAATACCTCGAAAAAGAGTTGGAGGAATCCGAGTATCGTAGTAACTTCTCCCAATGGCTTGACTTTTTGTTTGGATAAGCGTAAAATAATTAAGTATCATCGCGGGGTAGAGCAGCCTGGTAGCTCGTCTGGCCCATAACCAGAAGGTCGTTGGTTCAAATCCAACCCCCGCCACCAGAATATAAAAAGAACGGCTTTTGGCCGATTTTTTATTATGTATATGTTACAATAGACTAAGCATGAGCAAGAAGCGTGGCTTTACTATAATAGAAGTAGTACTAGTATTAGCTATTGCTGGCCTTATTTTTATGATGGTATTTATTGCGCTGCCGTCACTTCGACGTGCTCAGCGCGATACGCAACGCAAAAACAATTTGAGCTCTATCGTTGCATCGATGAATGATTGGTATAAGCATAACTCTAAAAGTGTTACTGATGTTTTTGGTAATAGAAATTCTTCTAATGGCTTTTGTACTTTTTATAAACGTTATGTTGGCGACGAGCTGAAAGACCCACGAACGGGAGAACCGTATAAGGTAGCACTTTGGAATTCGACTAATGTTACTAATTGTAAAAATGGAAAAACATATAATCGCGGAGAATTTGACGAAGAAGTTAGCGGCACGCGCCCGGATCTTGGCAAGAATGACGCTTGGGCGAAAATGGAAGTAGGCGACATTCAGTACAATGATGGTGCCATATGCGATGGCGAGTATTTTAGTGACGATATTGGCAGAAGTAAGTCTAATGGATATAAGATTTTTGCTTTTCGTATTAAACTAGAAAACGGCTCAACTCTCTGTATGGATAATGGCTATCAACGATAATGGTTAGATTAATCTATAGCCTTTCGCAGGCTTCTCGAATTAGGGCGTTCCAATCGTTTGCCAGATGCGGCACGAGTGCTATATTGTCGGCAGTTAAATCATAACAGAGTGCAAAAGCTAGTTCCTGCGCTACGATTCCGGCATTCGGGGCAACAACGGTTGCGCCTAACAGTTTATTTGTCTTCTTTGCGACAATCAATTTAATGAATCCGTTATGCGTATCGGAAATATTTGCTTTCATAACTCCATCGAGTGGGACAACGACTTTTGTGATTTTCTTGTCCGAACGCAAACAGTCGTCCTCAGTCTCGCCAACTTGTGCGACCTCTGGGAAAGTATCTGTTACTCGGATGACGCCACGATAGTCTGCAATCGCCTTTGATCTACCAATAATATGCATCGCTGCGACACGCGCATCAATTTCGGCTTTCTCGGTCGAACTGTGTCCACCAACTACATCACCAGCGGCATAGATGTGTTTTTGAGATGTGCGCATCGTTATGTCTACGCTAATTCCGCTACGATTAAACTTTACGCCGGCGTTTTCGAGGCCAATATCAACATTTGGGGCACTTCCCGTGCACATTAGTACTTCGTCTACGCGGACCGATTTTTCCTGACCGCCACGCAAGAATATAACTCGTTTGGCCTGGCCATCTTTTTCGAGAGCGATTACGCGCGACTGTGTTAATACTTTAACTTTATCTTTATTGAAGACGTAGTCCATTACCTGACCGACTTCCTCATCTTCACGTGGCAAGAGGCGGCCGGCGATATCAGCAATTATGACTTCAGTACCGAGTGTGGCAAAATATTGCGCTAGTTCGCAACCAGTTGAGCCGGCACCAATAATAAATAAGCTTTTTGGCGGACGTATGATGTTTAAGACATCTTCCGGTAGCCAATAATCAACATTCTCGGGAATCTTAATGCCAGTATCTAAGACAGACGCACCTGTGGCAATGAGATAGTTCTTTGCTTGAATTATTTCATCATTAACGGCAAGCTCCTTCTTTGAAATAAAACGCGCTTTACCTTTTATGCAAGTAATATTACTTGCCTCAAAAATTGCTTTGCTATTTGCTTTTGCTCGTCGCATAGCGACGTTCTTCCAATTATTAACTGTTGGATAGTTATAGCGTAAACCGTTGCTCGAAATACCGAATTTGCCACCGTCTAGGGCCTTTTTATAGATTTGGGACGCATGAAAAAGTGCGCCAAAAGGCACATTGCTTGAATTCAGGCTAGATCCGCCCCATTTATTTGCTTCAATCAAGACTACGCGTCGTCCTGATTCGGCTGCAATTAAGGCCGCTTTACCGCCTGCGTCGCCACTACCGATGACGGCCAGGTCATAATCGAAACGCTTACTCATCTTATATTATTTTATCATGATTTTGATAAGCAAAAGCGATATCAGGACTAACCTCATCTAACTCTTTGCAGATGAAAATCATCAAGTCGTCTTCAGTTACAATATCCTTATCTTCAATCCACTTGTCGGTCGCATTAGCAATGCGCTCAGATATTTGGTTCGCCCAACCCTCTGGGAGCCGCAAAGCACGTGCATGTCTAAGTATGCTTTCTTTTACGCCATCGTGTGTATACTCGTATGTAATCCGCTTCTTTGCCATTTACATTACCCAAAATGCAATTAAGAATATTGCCAATACTGCAAAACCACTGCCTGAGAAGAACTTTGCAAAACGCTTATTTTTAATACGCCATTTTTGTGCCACAATTACATTCTTGCCAGTCTTAATATTAATCTTCAGAGCTACCATTGGTATCGATACGATGGCGATATAGATAAGTACAACTAGAAGTGGTAGCTTTACGTTTAGAAGGCAATTTGCTACTACGAAATAAATCGCCAAAGTAATTGGAAATTCCGCAAAGGCACTTAGCATACCTAATGAAAAAGCCTCAATATTATCGTTTGTATACTTTGCGCGCCTCGTAATAAAACGCGAAAAACTCTTTGGTAGCCACAGCTCGGTGCCTTTTCCGTCTCTAAAATAGCCCAGCCACATTACGAGCGAGCAGGCCGCAAATGCGCCCACGATAATCATCATCCATTCCTGCGTCATTGGCCCGCCGAATAGGTGTTGTATTACGAATGCGCCAGCGCAAACAATTACGAAACTAATCGCACATGCACCGATAATGTAATTCTTTGCCAAGTAGCGAGTTTTACGCCTTTTATGGCGCCCCATACTAGAGTGATACAACAAAACAAGGCCACCCAAACTAAGCTGCAGGGAGGCTTGCACGATGCCTGCTAGTACAATCGTAGCGATACTTAATAAATCGCTCATGGTTACAGTTTAGCACGCTCTTAAAAATATTGCACTTATGCTTGGGTATTTTCGTGTATTTATTTATGCTAATTCTATGAAAAAATCAGTTATATTAATTTGAGTAATTGTCACTTTCTTTACTATTTTGGCGTCGCCCAATACTACGCACGCTGACGATTTATCTATTCCGCTACGTTTCTATGCCGTCAATGCTGGCTATAAGGACGACGGTTCCGCGCAAAATTATGATTTTATCGAGCTCGAACGTATAGTCGAAGATTATTTAGAGCTATCTTCTTTTCGGATTATCTATACAAATAGCGCCGGTAATGTTTCGGGAGAAATCTCTTTTGCGGAGAATTTACGCATGCTAGGCAATCGGCTAGTGCTAGGTGCGTCGATTAGCCCTCAATATTCTAGCGCTGATGGCTCGTATTATCTTTATGATTTTGGTTCTTCTGGTATCGCTTCTACGGCTGGCATGCTTGAGCTATATCGCGGAGAAGATAAAATCGATGAGATATGCTGGGGGAAGCTCGAATGCGATAATAGCTATGCAAAATTTGCCACAAAATTTGAGGATAACTATTCACTAAAGCGTTGCAGTAAAGAGTGTCTCGATGGTGTCGATTTTACTATGGAAAAGTATTACCCAGATATATATTTCGAAAGTATTGCGGAGCTTCCTAGCGACAAGGAGTCGGAAGTTGTCTCTGTCAGTCCAAGTTGTAACGGCGTCAAAATAACAGAGGTATATAGTTATTATCAGGCTAATGCATCGGAGCAGTTTATTGAATTATATAATCCCACTGATGTGCCGATATTGTTAGATTCTTGTCGCGTAGTGTATAAAAATAGCGTCTATCCGCTTTTTGGCGAGCTTGCTCCAGGCGATTATTATGCCTATCAAGACGCCACCTTGTCGCTAACAAAAAACCCAGTATCGACCAATACGATTTCCGTAATCGATTTGGATGGGACTGTTGTAGATAGTATTGATTATCCTAACGGCCAGAAAAGAGGTACTTCGTATGCTCTTTTCGACGCAAATACGGAATTAGCTTTTTGGCGCCAAACCTATCAACCGACCCCAAGTTCGGCGAATATTTATCAAGAATTTCAAACCTGTCCCGAAGACAAAATAATTAATCCTGCTACTGGAAATTGCGTTAAAAAGGTAGAAGCCAGTGCCGAAGAAAGTGCCGTGATTTGTCCAGAAGGAAAATATTTAAATCCACTTACGAATCGTTGCAAAAAGATTGAGGCGGCTACTGTCTTGACTCCCTGTAAAGATGGCTATGAGCGTAATCCTGACACTAATCGTTGTCGAAAAATCGAGAATACAACAACATCGACGGAATGTAAGGAGGGCTATGAGCGCAATCCGGAGACGAATCGCTGTCGTAAAATTCGCGAAAATACTGGTGAACTCGCCGATTACGCGCCTATGCCAGTGGAAGACAGCGAGGAATATCGTAATCCTAAAATATTTATCGCAATTTCTACGATAGCAGTAGCAGCTATCGCGAGCATTTCATATGTGATATATCAATATCGACTAGAAATCAGGAAGGCAATTAAGGCATTTAGTAGCAAATTTCGTAAGGTATAATATATTAATATGTCAACAAAGCGTGTCTTAGGTGTGGATCCAGGAACCGGCATTTGTGGTTTTGGCGTTGTAGAATTTACAACACATAAGCGGCCACGTATGATTACAGCCGGCGTGATCACGACCCCAGCCCACACGCCATTAGCAGATCGTCTTTTAGACATCTATGAATCACTTAATGAGATAATCGACGAAACGCATCCGGATGAATGCTCGATCGAGAAGCTATTTTTTAATCAAAATATCACAACTGGCATAACTGTTGCTGAAGCGCGTGGAGTTTGTATCCTGGCGGCAAGGAAACGTAATATTCCAGTTTATGAATACACTCCTCTTCAAATAAAACAAACAATGACGGGTTATGGTCGTGCGAAAAAGAAAGATATGCAAGAGGCGGTGCGCATGTTTCTTAATATGAAGCAGATTGTAAAGCCCGACGATGCCGCCGACGCCTTAGCTGCGGCAATAACTCATGCGCTCATGACGCGGGTTGCATACTCGTAAGCTAGCTTGACTACACTAGAATATTATTATATAATCGACATCGAGCGCTAATTGACGTGCTTGATATTTATAAAGTTGTCCTAAAAAAGGGGGGATTAAATGAAAACTGCGATTAATGCTCTTAAAATTATCGCCATTCTCGCAATAGTGGTAATAGCAATGCTTCTGACGGTTGCAGATAACGGCTTCGTTGCTAATCCTACGGGTTTCGCCATGCTGCTGCTGATGTCGGAAATTATAGAGATAATGGTACTCTTCGTTCTGGTAAGAGGCGAAGGTCGTCCGAAGGTTGACTCCGAGCTGTATGGTCAGGCGATCAACCGCTTGATAGTAAGAGCGCTTGTTGTTGCCGAGCTGACCTTTGATGGTGACATTGATATCATTGTCAAGGTAGGCATTGCAAGGGCTGCTCTTATCGCGCTCGGGCTGTGGGCTTACAGTTCATATCTTAATATCATTGACGATGAAAGAGATGAGATGTTCCAGCGTAATCCGGCTTGTTTGGTGGCACTATTTGCCGCGCTCGTAGCGCTTCCGCCATTGTTTTGCCACTTTGCTTATCGCGATAACTTCGCTGTCATGATTCTTTTGGTTTTGAGCGCGCTTATCATTTCGACGAGCGTAGAGACCGAATTCAGGACAGTGCAGGCGTTACGCTATCGTAGGCGTAGACGCAGAATCGCACAGTGACAACTTACCCCCCGGCAAAGACCTAATCCACTACGGATGCGGTCGGAGCCGGGGGCTTTTTTCTTACTACCTCAAGAAATCTTGTATAATATGGAACATGATTGCACACGTTCACGGCCAAGTTGCCGAAAAATTTGCCAATTCCGCCATCATTGACGTGCATGGAGTTGGGTATGAAGTCTCGCTTACGAGCATTGATTTCGACAATCTAAGCTTAAACGACGACATCAAGCTTTACACTTATCACCATATTCGCGAACAGTCCGAAGAATTATTTGGCTTTTCCAGTTTGGCTGCTAAAAAGCTATTTGAATTACTTATCACGGTGCAGGGGATTGGCCCCAAGGCTGCAATGGCTATTTTGGGCCTGGCGCCAGTTGAAGAAGTTCGCAATGCTATCGCGAACGCTGACTCCGCATACGTATCTAAAGCTAGCGGCGTGGGCAAAAAATCTGCCGAGCGAGTTATTGTAGATCTCAGAGATAAAGTCGGCTTGCCGACCTATTATGGTCGAAAGGCTGAGCCGGAGCAGAAAACAACCTTAGAACACGATGATGCACTAGATGCATTAATGTCGCTCGGTTTTACGCTTGCTGACGCTACGAAGGCTTTAGACGGCATAGATATCAACTTGTCAGTCGAGGACCGCATTAGAGAGGCTCTCAAGAAGCGCTAGGGCATAAAAAAGCTTATGCTTGAATCCCGCGAAATTCTTTGTTATAATGCTTATTGCCGCTCAAAGAGCCGTCTTATCGGTTAGGGGCAAAGGTCGTTTCGAGCGGTTACATTACTAAGCAGGAGAAAACCATGAAAAAGCGTACTCGTAAGGGGACGCTACGAGTGGATACACTTCGGTGGAATGAATACATCGAAATGTAGTAATATCTAAAAATCTCCCATTTCTGGGAGATTTTTTGTTGCATTGATAGAATTGCTATTTCTTAGACTCTTCTGACTTCTTTAATTCGTCCTCTATCATTTTTTTCAAATCTTTTATGATATCGTCAAAAGTCACGCCTTCTCTTGAGATGTCGACTGATTTACCATTCACGAGCACTGATGGCGTTGCCTCTACCTTGTCTTTATTCTTGCCGAGAGTGTAATCGAAACTAATCTTTTTCTCAATATTCTGGTCATTCATATCGGCGCGGAACTTTGCTTCATCACCTTGCGGTGCGATATCCATAAAGATGCGTGCATAGATATCGGTACGTTCTTGACCTGTCGCTTCTAACCAATCCGAGCGGCTCGCGTAGAGCGCCTCCAGCATTTCCCAGTAATAATTTTGAAAACCGGCACTTTCAATAGCGGCGGCGGCTGAACGTGAATTTTGATGCCCCTTGATGGGGAAATGTCGAAAAACGAAAGCAACACGGTCGCCGTATTCTTCGTAAAGCTTCGACATACGTGGCATCATGCTGGCGCACCCTGGGCAAGATAAATCGGCATACTCAATTACAACGACCTTCGAATCAGCCTTCCCGCGGACATGATCCGCTATATTGCCGTTATCATCATTGGCTTCGAGAATCTTGGTAGAGTCGTAAGTATTATAATCTATACTTTCTTGTCTTTTTTGATTTGTAGACCAGAGAATTAAACCGCCAAAGCAGAGGATGATAACCGCAATCGCGACGGCAGTAAACTTATTCATTAATAACTCCTAATTTCCTCACTTAATAAGATGCTATAATTATACCACGAGGAACGGAGTATATATGTAATGACGAAACAAAATAACCACAACCACTCATTCTTCTATAAGATAATGGCTAAGTTTACTTCGTTTATTGATCCTAGGCTTGAAAAATATCGCCCACCGAAGAAAAAAGAGCCACCATTCACGCCTAAGACAGAGGAGGAGTTGATAGCTGTTATTAAGCGTACCCCGAAAGAACTTCTAGATGCAAATACGCGCAATCTGTTGGCTAGCGCAATGGCATTTGATAAGATGGCGGTTTCTGTCATTATGTCGCCGAAGCGCGAGATGAACTTTCTTCACGAGACGGACTTTCTTGGGCCACTTACTTTCGATAAACTCTATAAATCTGGTGCCAATCGTTTTCCTATCTTAGATGAGAATGATCAAGTTTGCGGAATTCTTAATACCGATAATGTTGACCCACTTGCTATTACAGAAGAGACTCCAATCGCGAAATATATGAGCACAGATGTATATTTTGTGCGTGCGGATTATACGCTCGAGATGCTTCTTGCGACATTTATTCGTACAAATAGCAGCTATTGCATTGTTGTGGATAAAAATGCAAACATCAAGGGCGATGTTACTTTGGATACCTTAATCTTCGTTCTCTTTGGTCGCGAAATTGCCGACAGTTTTGATAATGACGCCTCAGCGCTAGCGGTTGCGAAACGCAGTGAAAAATAACATAATACTTGTGCTAAAATAGTGGCATGTGGTGGCTTGTTCTTCCAATCGCCGCATCGGTTTTTTATTGTTTTGATGGCTATATCCAAAACTACTTAACCGATGTTGCGCTCCCGAAAAAACGCGCCGGAGCTCTTGCAGTTATGCATGCGCTCAGCTTTTTTGTTTCGCTAATTCTATTAATTGTAATTTTTGGTCGCGCGGTCTTTATGATGCCTCTCGGCAACGCGCTTGGATTAATGCTGGCGGGCGCCATCAATATTGTTGGTGCAGTTTTCTACTATAAAGCTATCCAAAAAGGCGACAATATAGATGTCACCATTTTTGGCCAAGTGGCACCACTCATGTCGATCGGACTAGGTGTGTTGTTGCTTGGGGAATCTATCAATGCCAATCAAGGACTGGGTTTCGTATTAATCATGGGCGCAACGCTTTTAGTTATTTTTGGCACTAGTAGTAAGCGCGAAAAGAAGAGCCCGAACTTTGACGTTGCAATTATTACTATTATTTACTGTTTCTTCTCGATATTGTCGGATATAGTTTACGCTTACTTCATTGGTAATCGAATTGCTGATTATACGCTTTTTGCGCAGGGATTCTTCTTCTTTCAACTCGGTTCTCTCTTGACGGTCATTTTGTGTTTAATCTTTCTTCCGTCCTGGCGCGCTGCCCTTAAAAAGACCTTTTTAACCTGCAAAAAGCATAAATTCTACCTTGCGGCAGAATTGGCGGATAACTTTGCCTTACTTGGCGGTGAAATAATCTACAAATTCGCGCTTATTGTGGCACCAGTGGTGTCGTTGTTGTCGCCGATTGCGCGCGTTGCAAACCTATTTGTATCTTTCTTTATTGTTCTTTTCCTTGGTCGTGCTTTCCCGAAGTTTATTACCGCAAAGCGCATGACAAAGAAAATAATTCTTTACTACTTAGTCGCTGCTATTATTATCGTCACAGGTATAATATTGATGAATTCTTAGCACTCTTGACCCATAGACTGCTAAAATGTATAATCTAATCCATGAGCAAAAGAGACTATTATGAAGTTCTCGGCGTGGGGAAGGGCGCATCTGACGATGAAATAAAAAAGGCTTTTCGCAAGCTAGCTATTAAATATCACCCTGATCGAAATCCGGGAGACAAAGAGGCAGAGGCAAAGTTTAAAGAAGCAAATGAGGCCTATTCTGTTTTGAGTGACAAGACTAAACGTCAACGTTACGACCAATTCGGTCATGCCGGCGTAGGTGGCGCTAGTGGCGGCGCAGGCAGCAACCCATTTGAAGGCTTTAACTTTAATGGCCAAAGCTTCAACTTCGATTTCGGTGGTGGTTTTGGCGGTCTTGATGATATCTTGGGGGCGATGTTCGGTGGTGGTTTTCGTGGTGTTCGTCGCGGCCGCGATTATCGCACCTCTACTACGATTAATTTTGAGGAAGCAATCTTTGGCTGTACGAAAAAAATCACAGTTGATGGCGAGCAAATAAAGCTTAAAATTCCCGCCGGTATTTTCGACGGTCAGTCTATTCGTCTAAATGGTAAAGGCGGTCCAGCTCCACAAGAGGGCGGCCAGCGTGGTGATTTATATGTAGAGGTACGCGTTCGCGCCCATAAGCGCCTTACGCGTGAGGGAGATCTAATCCTTTCTGAAGTTACCATTTCTATGGTAGATGCGGTGCTTGGTACCGAAGTTGACGTTGAGACGGTTGATGGTGAAGTGACTATGAAAATACCCGCCGGCACTCAGCCAGGTACAAATTTCAAGCTTTCTGGCCACGGTGCTCCACGCCTTGGCTCGGACGAGCGCGGTCCGCACATCGTTACCGTGAATGTTGAAATTCCGAAGAATATTAATCGCAAGCAAAAAGAACTAATCCAAGAATTCGACAAAGCAAAGAAGCGCGGTTTATTCAACTAATAAATGCCCCCGGCAGAGGGGTATTTTTATTGTCATCTTGACGTTTCGGATAAAAATGCTTATACTAAAAGCGTCAAAAGGTCAAAAACAAACAAGGCAATATTAGGCATGGCAAAGAAAAGAGCTATTTATGCTCGTAAAGGAATCTTTCGCATTTTATTACTCGCATTCTTTGTAGCGACCAGTGGCTTTTTAGTGTCACCGCGAGATAATATCTACGCTGCGACTATTGAGCATAATTTAGTAAAGTATCCAAAGAGCAAAATGACTCGTCTTACGCTCAAGAAGGTTTACTCCGCAAAGCGACCGAAGGGTTGCGGTAGCCTTCAAGGCTTTGCTATGACAGACAAATATTATGTGTTTGTGATGCGTCCGCCCGGACAAGAGGATAATAATCGCATCGAAATTGTTCGTCGTAGTGACAATAAAAATGTTTCGGCATCCTTCAAAAATCCCGTCTATAACGTCGGCCATGGCAACGACGCAACGTGGAATAGCAAGACTGATGAAGTTGCTATTGCTGACGGAAATCGTAAAAGACTCTTCCGTGTAAGTGCTGACACTTTCAAATACACGGGCGTCACGAAACTCGTTAATTCAAAAGGTGAAGCGCTCAGCGCTAGCGGTGTCGCCTATGATAAAACTCGCGATGCTTATTATACGGCAACTGGTGGCTATATCCGCACCTTCAATTCTAAAAATCAACTAGTGGCTAGTTTTATAGAAAGGCACAACCAGACCAACCAGGGTTTTGCATATAATAATGGGTATCTGTATCGCCCCACCTGGGAGTCTGCTGGCCATTATACGGGTTCTGCCTATGACGGCATCTTTAAGCGAAATACTACCGTAATCTATCAGTTCGGCATCGACGGCAGCTTTACTCATGGCTATTATATCGACAATCCGCTTTACGAAGTAGAGAGCATGGCTTTTGATGAGAATAATGTTCCATACTTGGCATTCAATGGTCCTTCTGGCTACTATACGGTTTTTAAGGTTACGGACACCAACTTATTGAAGAAAATTCGCCAAAGCTATACGATTTCGTATTTCGATAATGGCGGCAAAGGCTCGCCTAAAGAACAGACGGCCTATGTAGGAATCGAGAAGAAATTATCTGCCACGAAACCAACCCGCACTAACTATACTTTCCTTGGCTGGTCAACGAACGCAAGTGCTACAAAAGCAAGTTATTCCGCTGGCGGCAAGTTTCTCAGGCCATACGGCAAAAGTAATGCAAATATAAAACTATATGCCGTTTGGAAAAGAAACACTTATATGATCGGTTACGATGCTAATGGTGGTACGGGTGCACCAGCAGCCCAGACTATAGATATTGCGAAAAACGCCACCGTTTCAAGCGTGAAACCAACCCGTACTAACTATACTTTTCTTGGCTGGGCTACTAGCGCAACTGCTACTAAGGCAACCTATAGTCCCAGTGCGAGTTATACGGCAAAAAAGAGCGTCACTCTGTATGCTGTTTGGAAGGCGAACACCTATGTAATCACGTACAATGCTAATGGCGGAACGGGCGCTCCGTCTGCGCAAACTGCGACTTCTGGACGAGAAGTTTCACTTTCGGCAACGAAGCCGACTCGAAGCGGATTTACTTTCAAGGGTTGGGCGACCAAGCCAGACGCAACTAGCGCACAGTATGCTGCAGGCGCAAAGTATGTCGGTAAGAACAACGTTACGCTATATGCCGTCTGGGTGAAAAATGCGACGCCAACTCCGACACCAACTCCAGTGCCAGCCGTTCAAAAAATAACTATCACCTACGATGCTAATGGCGGAACGGGCGCTCCGGCGGCAACGACTGGGGAAGTTGGCAAAATCAGCCTCTCGCCAGTTATGCCAACTCGTGCTGGCTGTTCTTTCCTTGGTTGGTCTACGGATAAAACGGCGAGCAGTGCTAGCTATCAGCCAGGCGCAAAATATTCTGGTAGTACTAGCGCGACTCTCTATGCTGTCTGGAAGCAAATCATAATCGTTATATCATATGACGCCAATGGCGGAACTGGTGCCCCAGCCAGCCAAAATGCAAATTATGGCCAGTCATTTACTATTTCTTCCGCAAAACCAACTAGAAGCGGATATGAGTTTCTTGGTTGGAACGTAGACAAGGGCGCAAAGGTAGCATCTCATGCGCCAGGCCAAGCGGCTTCGTTTACTGGCAATACGGTACTTTATGCCGTGTGGGAGCAGGCTCCGCATGTTATAAAATTTGACGCTAATGGTGGAACGGGCGCTCCAGCTACAATTTCAACGCGTGATGGGGAAATTGTTATTCCAGAGGCTCGCCCGACGCGCGAAGGATATATGTTTATGGGCTGGGGTTTGAGCGTAACTGCTACGGAACCAAAATATCAGCCAGGCGATATAGTTAAAGAATCGATTGAAAATGTCACTTTTTATGCCGTATGGCAAAAAACAGCAGCTGTGCCTATCGATGGAAAAGAAGAGTATGATGACGACGCAGAGGATGAGACGGTCAACGATACTTCAGATGTGAACGGCGGCGAAGAAGACGATACTTTTTCTGTAGACGTCGACAATCCAACCGCGCTTCCAAATAGTGGACCAGCAGAAATTGCGACCGTTATCATAGCATTGGTCTGCGTTTCAAGTATTACGACATATTGGGTCATGAGCAAAAGGCAACTGCATACGATAGAGCAGGCTGTTCAGAGCAATGGTAAAATTACCCCAAAACGTCCACGCCAAAAAATCTTTATCCGCCAAAGAGACGTAGAAACTAGAAAGCGCAAAAAGCGATACTAAACCAAATCTAAATGCTTCTTGGCAATATCGGTAATAACGCGCCCACGCGGCGTGCGTTGAATCATGCCAAGTTGAATCAAAAACGGCTCTAGGTAATCCTCAATCGTTGAAGCTTCGTCGCCGGTTAACGCGGCGATAGTGTTTAGGCCCACGGGCTTATCACCGTATTTTTCATACATCAGCGTCAGCATATTGCGATCGGCAGGGTCTAGCCCAAGCTCATCGATTTCTAGCATTTTTAAAGCTCCATTCGTAATCGGAACATCAATTATTCCATCGCCATTTATGTCGGCATAATCGCGCACGCGTTTCAGGAGTCTATTTGCAATTCTCGGCGTTAACCGCGAGCGTTTTGCTAATAATTCTGCTGCATCTGGTTTAATCTGAGTGTCGAGCAACCTAGCGGAGCGTTCGATAATTTGTTGAATGTCACTATCGGCATAATATTCAAGACGATATGAATGGCCAAAACGATCGCGTAGTGGCGCTGCCAAGTTTCCAGTTTGCGTAGTGGCGCCAATCAAAGTAAATCTAGGCAAGTCTAGTTTTACGCTACGCGCGGCCGGACCTTTGCCGATTACGATATCTAGTTTGTAATCTTCCATTGCGGAGTACAAAATTTCTTCTACTGCGCGACGGAGACGATGAATCTCGTCAATGAATAAAATGTCTCCATCGGTCAAATTCGTTAAAATACTTGCCAAATCTCCAGCTTTTTCGATTGATGGGGCGGAGGTAGCGCGAAAGTTTGCGCCCATCTCATGCGCAATCACGCCGGCCATAGTAGTCTTGCCTAACCCCGGTGGTCCATATAGCAAGACATGATCAAGCACATCGCCACGTTTTTTGGCGGCTTCGATAGCTAGTTTTAGGTTGGTCTTGAGACGGCGTTGGCCAATATATTCTTCAAAATTTGTCGGACGCAGAGAAAACTCAACAACGCGCTCTTCGTTGTCTTCTTCATGTAGACTAGTATCAATCACCCTCTCGATTGCCATATCTGTATTATAGCATCATCTCTTTGCGCTATAATGAAGACATAAACAAGGAGGGAAAATGGCCTTAAAAGAACTAATCGAAAAGTCTGCCGAACTAAAGCAGAAGTACGAATTTTACACAGCCTTAGGTTACTCTGAAAAAGCCGCTAGCGTCCTGTCTTACTATGCCTACGGTGATGATCTCATTCTTAATAAATTCTTTAACAGCCTCGGTGACGAAGACTTATTATCAAAAGTATACGATTTTATCGGCGATGACGACATGGATACCGTTAGAGACCGTATATATAAGATGGTTGCGCCAGAAAATCCGCTATACGATAACGTTCCAAACTCGGGCATCCGGCTAGCCAAAACCGGAAGAGCTAGGGGTTTTACTAGGCCACTTAAAATGGCCGCATCTGTTGCTGATGAGCCGATGGATGGTGCTGTTTTTGCAGAAGAGTCCGTGATGGCAGTGGGCGGCGTTCCTCAAGTACTCATGGAAAAGATGTCCACTGATTCCTATGCGCAAATCGAAGAAAAAGACGCCAAGGGTGTATTTACGGCACCAACCTCCACTTTTCGTATGACTACTACAACCGCATCTATGGGGATTGTAATGAATCAAATTCGCAACGAGCGTGATATTGATTTGTCGCAAGTTCGAATTGAAGAAGTTCTAAACTATTTCGATTACAACTCGCCTAAGCCGGCCGAGGATGTTTTTGAAATTAGTACCGAAATACTCGACAAGAGCTCCGACAAAAAGATTCTATATATTAACGCTCAGGCGAAATCCGAAACGAAAGAGCATCAGAATATTATTCTACTACTCGATATATCCGGCAGCATGAGTAGCAACAATGTGGTCACTCAGGAAGCTATCGCAGTGATCGTTAGCAAGCTAAAAGTTGGCGACATCTTCAGTCTAGTAACATATAGCTCCACGGATGAAACGGTACTAAAAAACTATGCCATCCGCTCTGAGTATGACAAAGAGTATATCATGGGCAAGTTACTGACAATCAAAATAAATGGGTATACGCACGGATCAAAAGGTATTGAGACGGCCTATGAAATTGGCCGCCACAACTATGACGAATCTTGGAATAATCAAGTAATACTTATTACCGATGGCGATTTGAATTTTGGTATTACCGACAAAGGCGGTCTCGAAAAGCTAATTGAAGAAAAGAAAAAAGAAAACCTGTTCTTATCTGTTATTGGAACTGGTCTTTGGAATTATCAAGACGAAAAGCTCGAAGTTCTCGCCAAACACGGTAATGGCACATATTGCGTAATTAATAATCTCGAAGACGTTAAAGAATCTGTCGATAAGCGATACGAAAGTCTAACTAATATTGTTGCGAAAGACGTTAAAGCCCAGGTGGAATTTAACCCAAAATTTGTGAAAGAATATCGCTTGCTTGGCTATGAAAACCGCGAGTTAAACCATGAAGACTTTGTAAATGATACTGTTATTTCCGAACCTTACGGCAGTGGCGGTCACGGCGTAGCGCTATACGAACTCACGATGGGTGACGGCTCGGTCCAGGATACTGGGCTAAAGTATCAAACGCCGGTTATTAATGATTCGGATGAGCTATGCACGGTGAAGATTCGTTACAAAGAGCCACTTGCGGACGAGAGTCATGAAATCGAGCATATTGTAAAACTCGAAGATGGGGAGAGCAAGAACGCCCGCCTTGCGTATCTGCTTTACTGTATTTCCGAGAAGCTTCGGCGTTCGGACAAACTTGATGAAGCGGACCAAAAGTTCTTGACGGATGCCATAGCGGAGAAGAGTTACGAAGAATTTACGGAGCTGAATGGCGAGAAACTAAATTGTTTCATTGAAGCGTATACGAAGAACAAAAAATAGTATTTACGAATAAGCGTTCACTATGTATTATTGTATTAAGCAAGTAATACAATAGAAAGGACGCTCATTCAATTTGTTTTCGACAACGAAAGGCCAATCTATCTTCAGCTAGTAGAACAGCTGCGGTTGATGATTGCGTCGGGGCAGTGTGCAGCGGGAAGTCGACTACCGTCTGTGCGCGAATTGGCTAGTCAGGCACGAGTCAATCCCAACACAATGCAAAAAGCTCTTCAAGAACTTGAAGACCAGCAGCTGATTTTTACCGAGCGTACGAATGGCAAATTCGTTACTGAGGATCAAAGGCTGATTGCGAAATACAAGAAGCAACTCGCAACCGCAGCGGCTAAAGCCTATCTTGCCGACACTAAAAGAATCGGCGTTTCTTTCGAAGAAGCAATTAATATCTTGCAAGAAATAGGAGGCGGCAGATGACTTTGCTAGAATGCAAACATCTTACGAAAACATTCGACCGTAAAACCGTACTCGACGACGTAAGTCTTAAAATCGAGCCCGGCAAAATCTACGGCCTGCTTGGCAAAAATGGTGCCGGCAAAACAACCCTAATAAAGCTAATCAACGATTTGCTTACGCCAACAGACGGCACAATCTTATTCAAAAGGAAAGCTATCGGCATTCAATCGAAGGCGCACATTTCTTATTTGCCTGAACGCACATATTTGGACAAAAATATGCGAGTCAGCCAAGCGATTAAAATGTTCGAAGATTTCTACAAAGACTTCGATCGGAATCGCGCATATAAATTACTCGAAGATTTAGACCTTGATGCAGACTCGAAAATTTCCAAAATGTCTAAGGGTATGCAAGAAAAATTACAGCTGATTTTAGTAATGTCGCGCGCCGCGGATCTATATATTTTGGACGAGCCTCTGGGCGGTGTTGATCCTGCCACGCGCGATTATATTCTCGACACAATCTTGTCTAACTTCAAAGAAGGCTCCAGTGTAATTATATCTACGCATCTAATATCGGATATTGAGCGTATCCTCGATGAGGTAATCTTTATCGAGAAAGGAAAAATCGCGCTAGCTAGCGATGCTGACAAACTTCGCAGTAAAGAAAAAGCATCAATCGATGAAATATTTAGGAGGATGTTCCATGCTAAAAAAGCTAATTAAGTATGATTTTCTATGGATGAATCGTAATATGGTTATAATTTTCGCCATTACGGCTATCCTATCTATTCTCACTCGCATTGCTAGCAACTTTACTGGCTCCGTAATTGGCGACCTCGTCTTTGGCATATTGCGCGGTTTTACGATTGCGGCTTTCGCTAATACTGTCATTAATTCGGCAATTCGAATATGGGAACGTTTTCGTCAAAGTTTCTACAAAGACGAAGCATATTTGACACATACACTGCCAGTAAGCAAGAATACGCTCTATGACAGCAAGGTTCTTTCTGGCCTCTGTGCTATTTTGCTATCTCTCGCCGTCGTGATTGCATGTTTCTTCATCGCTTTTTGGAATAACGACATGTATGAATATTTCCGTTCAGTCTTCAAAGATGGCGACATGACATTCATTGTTCTTGGAATTCTCGCTACGGCCGTCTTGGAGGTAGTTTACGCTGTGAATGTTGGCATGTTTAGTCTTACTGTTGGCCATCGTGCAAATAATGGCCGCATGGCCCGTTCGGTGATTCTTGGTATTGTTTTATACTTCACTTTGCAGAGCCTATTACTTGGCATTATTTACGGAATTGGTATTTTTGACGATAGTGTCAAAGCTATGTTCGGCGATGCAACGGATGTAGTAATCGGCTTTTCGACTTACCGCACGCTTATCGCCGTAACCGATGTATTGTATCTTACACTCACAATCGGCTTATATTTCGGCGGCAAGAAGCTATTTAGCAAAGGTGTTAATGTCGAGTAATATGATACAATTGATGCAACGAGCGCAGCTCTAGAAACTACGCTCAAATGGTTGGAGAGAGTTAGCTTCCGCTAACTCTTTTTATTCGGCTTCCGCACCAAGCGAACTTCGGATTTTAACTCCACAATCCAAATTCTGAAAGTGAGTAACATCCAAAAAACTTTCTCAGGAGCATCTAGTTATCTAGAATCGCTGTTCAGTGAGGCTCCTGCGAGTTTTTCTTTGAAGCCTCACGATTCGCCGAGCCAACCTACATTAATTCTATTCATTAAACATTTCGCCCCAAAGCACAAGTCCAATACTTTTGCTATAATATACTTATCGAGCGCAGCTCTAGAAATTACGCTCGAAATGGTTTTGATGAAGAATAACCCTTTTGGGTTATTTTTTCATCTCTAAATAAACCTGATTCTTATCCTGGACTCTATGGTCTAAAAACCGAAAAGCAAGTGACAACAAAAAATAGGACAGTCACCCTGTACATTGTAATACTGGGCCCGTCCCTACAATTACTATACTACCCTTTTTTTCTCATGTCAATTAAGATTCTTTCTTTTGTGATTACTAATATTTTTTCGATAATATGTGAATTATTTAGGTAGTTTCGGATCTCGCGTATACATAAGTTTTCATTACGCTTTATTCTGCGTAAATCTAGCACGATATTTCTAGATTGTCTGCGTGCGCGTTTAAGATTTCGGGCAATTGTTCATTTTTTGTTCCCGAGCGGGCTTTTGATTTCGTATGGAGTTTCGTTTAATAGAATATCAGCCGTATGGACTCCGGGAGTCCTACTGCGCGGTATTAACTCAACTTTGAATCCCTGCCGCAACAAAAAGTCGACCGTCGCCTGCTCGTGCGGCATTAAATACACTGAATTTGTGACTAAGGTCCCATTCTTTCTCATTATCTCTAGTAATCTATTGTCTTAAGGTGTTATACTATAA
>JAEEGH010010620.1_pt1 | contig 21076 bp, 18 predicted proteins | sample 9134181 | NCBI WGS metagenome assembly JAEEGH01 (sample SAMN16246544, study PRJNA631951) | gut metagenome | biome: gut microbiome; feature: rumen; material: DP-attached | host: Bos | place: Iran: Karaj | collected 2018-10
GACATTGACCAGATTTTCCCGAATTTCAATGCCAACGTCAACAATCCCCGGTCTTACGATTTCACCAACAGCGACGTAGTACTCAAGGATATGTTGAAAGCTGGCACCAAACCCTTCTTCCGACTTGGGCAAAGCATTGAGCATCAGACAAAAAAGTACGGCATCTATCCGCCCAAGGACTATAAGAAGTGGGCCCGCATCTGCGAGCATATCATCCGCCACTACAACGAAGGCTGGGCTAACGGGTACCATATGGGCATAGAGTATTGGGAAATCTGGAATGAACCTGATCTGGACCAGCCTGACGACCGCTGGAAAACGGATCCCCGGACGTGGGGCGGAACTATGGAGCAGTTTGACAAGCTGTACGTAATCACTGCCAAGCACCTCAAAAAGTGTTTCCCCGATTTGAAAATCGGCGGGCCGGCATTTGCCAATCCACGAAAATACGGTCCGCCTTTCCTGGACTACATAAAGGAGAAAAACGCCCCTCTGGACTTCTTCTCCCACCATATGTACCACCGCAAACCTGCACGCATCACGGAGGATGTACGCATCGTTCGAGAAATGCTGGATTCCAAAGGTTTCACTTCCACGGAGTCTATCCTAAACGAGTGGAACTATAACCGCAGCTGGGAAGAGGCGCCCCACTTCTACAGCCGGAGAGCCCGTTCTACCGTTAAGGCGGCTGCGTTCGCCGCCGCGGTAATGTGCGAGTGCCAAAGCGCGCCGCTGGATATGCTGATGTACTACGACCTGCGCCCCAACACCTCCTGGTGCGGCCCGTGGGAGCCTGTCGTATATGATATCCGTCCTCCCTACTGGGCCCTGTATTACTGGGCCGAACTTGCCGACTACGGCAGCTGGATAGAATCCAACTGCGACAGCGAAAACATCTATACCTGTGCCGCGAAATCGAAAGACGGAAAAATCCGCCTTCTCGTTTCCCGATACCACGAAGACGACAGTATCAACACAGCGCGTGATATAACGATACAAGTTCCCGATGGCTATAAAGTATCCGTCATACGGCTAACGGACAGCCAGGGTACGGACCGGAGACCGGGCGCTTCCAAGGTCATCACTTTGGAAGCCAACGCTGTTGCATTGATTGAAATTGATCCTGAATGATCTCATTCATACACAAACAATATTATGGTCTCTTTTACCTGTGATTACAATGAGGGCGCTCACCCTCTGATCCTGAAACGGCTCGCCGAAACCAACCTGGTTCAGGAGGCCGGCTATGGCTATGATTCCTTCTCCGAAAGCGCCCGGGAGAAGATCCGCGCAGCTGTAAAGGCACCTTCCGCCGATGTGTTTTTTATCTCCGGAGGGACCCAGACCAACGCTACGGTAATCGATGCCCTGCTGAAAGGATATGAGGGCGTAATAGCCGTACACAGCGGCCATATCGCCGTCCACGAAGCCGGGGCGATAGAATCCGGCGGACACAAGGTCCTCGAACTGCCCGCCCACGACGGAAAGATTGACCCCGCCGAGCTTGAGGACTACCTCGCCGCCTTTTACGCCGACCCTGCCTGGGAGCATATGGTCATTCCAGGGATGGTCTATCTTTCATTCCCGACGGAATATGGAACCATATATACGAAGAAGGAACTCAGCGAGATCCGGGGAATATGCCTGAAATACCGGCTGAAACTATACATTGACGGCGCGCGCCTCGGCTATGGGCTTGCAAGCGAGGGCTGCGACCTTGCGCTGGAGGACTTTCCGAAGCTTTGCGATGCGTTCTACATCGGCGGGACAAAGGTCGGCGCACTCTGCGGAGAGGCGGTGGTCTTTCCCGACAAGGCGCCCAAGCATTTCTTCACCACCGTCAAGCAGCACGGCGCCCTTCTCGCCAAAGGCCGGCTTACCGGCATTCAATTCGACACCCTGTTTACGGACAATCTGTATCTGGAAATCAGCAGAAACGCCATTGAAAGGGCGATGGAAGTGAAAAAACTTTTCACGGAAAAAGGAATTCCCCTGTACATCGACTCTCCCACCAACCAGCAGTTTCCCGTACTGACGGAGAAGCAGATGGAAAAACTTGAGGGGAAAGTCCTTTTCGAAATATGGGAAAGACTCCCGGGCGGCAGCTGCGTCACACGCTTCGCCACCAGCTGGGCGACGAGCCGGGAAGATGTCGAAATACTGAAAAGTGTTCTGTGAGTTTCCTGGCACGGACCTGCTGTTTAGGCCTGCCGGTGCCCGCAGAGTGGCGTTTCCCGGCACCGACCACCGTTTCAGCCACTTCCGTGCCGCCAAATGCCGCTTTCCCGGCACCAACCCGTAGTTTGGGACTGCCGGTGCCCGCAGTGTTGGGTTTCACGGCACCAATTGAGAGTCACTAACGTGGAACCGGGAAGATCTCCTCAACACTCGTCAACGGCAACCTCAGCACTTGAGCAATCTGCTTGTTGTTGGAAGACAATTCACGTTTCATTCTTTTTGCTGCTTCAAGGCGCTGCTGAACGGTTAAACTATAAATCTTTTGCCGTGGGTACCAACTTGAAACAATCAAGAAAGCATCTTCGTTGGGGAGTAGAATACTTTCTCCGATTGTTTTCGCAATTTCCATATCGGACTCAGCGTGCCGAAGAAGCATACTGAAGTACTGATTGGCTGATATGAATAAAGATTCCGTTCGTTTGTAATTAACGAAACTCGTTTTGAGAATCATTCCTTTAAAGCATCTGTATGAATCGGGTAAATCAATATCCCGGGAATGGCAAATAGCGCGCTTTTCATCACGAAACAACTCGTTAAATCGTGTTCCATCAACCATAAGCTCTAGATTGTCATTGAAAAAAAGACTCCCGGCACCCCAAAGATAGCCGCACGGTGTTGAGTCGCGCCTGGCCATATAGGAATTCCGGTCTGTGTACATCACAATTTTTCGGAACACCGTCAATGTCGGAATCGGATCGATTCTTATCTCCAATGGAGAATCAAGAGGTTTTTTTCTTCGAATCAGATACTGACGAAGCATTCTTTTTATCCTGGCTACCATATCGTTGACACCATTTTCGTGTCCCTCTGCAATACAGTGAAAATGGTTATTCATCAATGAATAATCCAAAATTTGGGAATTTGCTTTAGCCGCCGCGATGGCAAGTATATTGTTCCCCTCCACGAATTCCTCTTTGTTTTCGAACAATAGAAACGGCAACTGGTTCAGCGTCAGGAAGAAAAACTGGCCGCCTTCGGCAAAGCGAAGTTCGCATTCGCTCTCATTTAGTCTGAAATCATCCATTTTTTCCACAAAGTAACAACCGATTATCCGTTTTAAAAAAATACAAAACGGATAATTGTAAAAAAAGCTGTTTCATCGCACTGAAAGGGCTGATTACCTTGAATACTGAAGCATTTTTTTGCGAATTTTTACCATAAAACGCATACATTATACAGGAAGTTTGTCTCTCCAACCCCCTTCACTTCTTTGACGACGTTTGTTCCTGTTCCCTCCGTGCCGCCAAATGCCGGTTTTCCGGCACAGACCTACGGTTTGGTGCTGCCGGTGCCCGCAAAGTGGGGTTTCCCGGCACCGACCGCCGTTTCAGACACTTCCGTGCCGCCAAATGCCGGTTTTCCGGCACAGACCTAAGGTTTGGGCCTGTCGGTGCCCGCAGAGTGGGGTTTCACGGCACAGACCGCAGTTCCAGACACTTCCGTGCCGCCGAATGCCGGTTTCCCGGCACAGACCCACGCCCCTTCCCCTGACGCCCCTCCCTCGGGGCGCGGCAGGGCAGAGGCCGCTAATGCTGAATCGCCATCAGGCGGATGTACTTGAGAACGGTGTCGCACCAGACGGGGTCGCCGGGATACTGGTAGCGGCAGTTGCCCTTGGGGTCGGGGGTGAAGAGAGTCTCGCCGTTGCGGGTCAGTTTGACCCATCCGCGAGGTGAAAGCTTGTAGAAATCGTCTCCCTCAACGGCATTTATGACTGCCTGCGGATCCCACATCTTCTGGCCGGTGTCGCAGTTGAGGAACTGGTAGGTCCATTTGATGGGATGAAGATCGGTCCAACCCATATCGGAGATGACAAGCTCCGGACGGTAGTCCAGGGGATCTCCGACCTCGCCGGGAGAAAAGACCACGTCGACCTCCTTCGGCAGCAGCTCGAAGAACTTGAGGGAGAAGTCGATGGCCTGCTTGAAGTTGTAGTCCGGCTCCACAGCGTCGCCGAAGACTCCGCCCATAGCGTAAATGTCTTTGACCTTGGCCCTTACAAGCTCGACTCCATTCAGCGGGGAATACTCGTCGGGGCCTGACTCCAGAAGGCGGGCAAGGGTGGTCACAAGGCCGATTGAGGCTATGGTCACGCTCCTGTCAGGCTGGGCGGCAAGAAGCTTGCGGTAGAGCTTGTAGCCTTCCATATAGCTCCCCTTGTCCCCGACACTGCGGCGGAACATAGGCACGCCGTCGGTGGTACGGGCATAGGGAAGATTATGGTAGGTAATCCATACGTGGGTGTCCTCCTGGCCCTTGGTCTCAAGGCCGATGGGGATGTCGGGATGGCCATAGAAATTGTTCAGGACGTCCACGATATCGGCGTTGGCACGGCCCATACGGTCCACGACGACCCCGAGCAGCTTGCAGCGGTCCATATCCATATAGCGGTGCAGCATCATCAGGGCGAAAAGGTCGTCGGTGGAACTGCCCATATCGCAGTCCAGGATGATGCGGACGTCCTTCTGTTCATAATTGCTCCGGACGTTGATACCTTTCGCAAGGTCGTAAACCGTGTGCTGACGGTTCTCCCGGGCAAACTTCAGGGCTGCCGCAAGGCTGTCCTCCGGGAAGATGCGGGAAGAGTCGAAATAGTATTTTTTCTCCACGGGATCATACCAGCCGCCGACCACATTGTCGTGGGCGTGGGCGTGCTTGATGATGGCCGGAATACTCTTCTTGTCAAAACTGTTCTGGGTTGCAAGGTAGGAAACCGCGATCCCCTTTGTCGGCTGACGGAGAGAATCGAGACTCAGGGTGAATCCGTCCGGATACATCTGGCCCATAGCCCAGATAACGCTTACGAGTTCCTTGTCGGAGACTCTTTTCTGCTGAGCCTGCCCGGAATAGGGCATAAGAACGAGGACTGAGAGAAGAATTGCAAGTTTTTTCATAAAGCATTGAATGTGGTACTCCCACAAAGATAATTATTTCTATCTGTTTTTTCACTACCTTTGCCACTGATTGTAAAAGGAAAAGAATGAGAAGGACGATTTTATCCATCCTGCTGGCTCTTTCGGCCGTTTGCGCCGCCGCCCAGCGTGAAACTGTCCGCGAGGAAGTCCTCGCCGACTGGAATCTCTCCTCCGGACTGGACTGTGTCTATGACCTGTCCCCGAAGGCCCTGACTCCGGCCCCGAAAGGCTACCAGGCAAGCTATATCTCCCACTACGGACGGCACGGATCACGCTATGCCTATACCGAAAAGGCCTATAAAGTGCTGCTCGATATGCTTCGCGACGGAGCCTCGGAAGGCAATCTGACCGACTACGGTTTCGCCCTGCTCGCCAATCTGGAAAAGTTCTGGGACAGAGCACGTTTCCAGGTCGGTGACCTTACGGAACTTGGCTGGAAGCAGCATAAGTTCATAGCCGAGACAATGGTCAAAAACTTCCCGAAGGCCTTCGGGAAGGGAAGCCGGGTGGACGCCTGCTCGTCTCCATCGCAACGCTCGATAATCAGTATGGCCTCCTGCGTCAGCGCAATTGCCGCGGCCGCCCCGAAGACCGAGGTCTATGCCCACCAGAGCACCCTCGACATCCAGGCGACGCGGCCGAATCTGGGCCCGAATCCCTTCCGCTACACCGGACCGGAATTCAGCTTCCCTTATGAAGAAAGTTCCAAAGAGTTCTTTCTCCGCAAGTTCCCGAACTATAACGACGTACTTGGCCGCCTGTTCAAGAAGCCGGAGAAGAGCCTTCGCGGAAGGGATGTGTGGAAAGTGTTCTTCAACCTCTATATGTTCGTCGCCGGGATGAACAGCCTCAACGCGCAGGACAGGATCCCCACGGAGGGATTCTTCACCAAGGAAGAATATGCAACTCTATGGGAAACAGACAATTACGAGCGCTACAGAGAGTATCTTGCCTACCGTACAAGCTGCTCGGCCATAGTCGAGGACATAATCGCCAAGGCGGATGCGAGGCTCAGCGGCGGAAGCCGGGGCGCCGACCTCCGTTTCGGCCACGACCACGTGGTGATGGGCCTTCTCACGCTTATGGACATAGAGAATTTCGGCCACATTCCCGAGAAGGCGGACGATGTGGTGAAGTATTTCCAGAGTTTCCGCTCCCCTATGGCCGCCAACCTGCAGTTCGTATTCTACACTCCGAAGGGCTGCACCAAAGGAAAGGAGCCGCTCGTAAAGCTGCTCCTCAATGGCGAAGAGGCCCGCATCGGTGCGCTTGAGACGCTGCAGGGCCCCTATTATAAATGGAGAGAAGTAAAGAGCTACCTCCTGGGCAGAGTCGCCCTCTTTGTGACTGACAGGCCGAAACCCTAAGCTATTCTCCCGGAATCAGTTTTCCGAGTTCAGACACAGCACTGCGCAGCTTTTCCGTCTGTTCTTTGAGCCAGGCGGAATTTGTGCCGCCCTCAGGGACCGGGTCGAGTGAAAGCGGATTTCCTATGGCGAGACGGTAGCGGTGCGGAATGTGCCAGAAGGCGTTGTAGACCGGGACTATACGCGCCCCGCTTTTCGCCGCGAGAAGAGCCGCTCCGCTATGGAAAGGCAACAGCCCGACACCCGTCTTGTTCCGCTTCCCCTCGGGGAAAATGATTATGCTTTCTCCCCTTTCCAGGGCCTTGAGCGAGTTATCCATCCATTCGGTCGACGGCGAACGCCTCTCGATAGGATAGCACAGGGCCAGCGGGTAGAACCAGCGGGTGAACTTGTTGGCCTCGAAATAATCCCTGGCCACAAGAGGATGGACAATCCGACTGATATACTTGACCATCAGTATGACAGGATCGTACAGCCCGACGTGGCGGCATACAAAGATGACCGGTTCGTTCAGTTTCGGGAAGGGTCCATATACCTTTGGCCTGGCCCAGACCATAGTTATGACCCAGGAGAATACACGCAGCAGGTACTGTCCTGCGGTAAGCCTTGCCATTACGGAACGATTATATTGATCTGCTGGCCGGTCAGCTCTATGGTCACGGGAAGACGGCCGGGGAGTTCTCCGTCGATTTCCACCCAGTCTGCGTCCTTTCCGAGAGGAGTTATCGTCATCTTGCGGAATTGCTTCGAGATAATGCCCGGCAGGGTGGCGAAATCGCCCTTGAAGAAATGCAGCTGCTGCATCATCCCCTTGATATGGTTGACCGCGCCCTGAATGGACACTTCCAGGAGGCCGTCGTCAAGAGTGGCTCCGTCGGCGGTCTGGTGCAGTCCGCCGCCGCGGTAAAGGCCGTTTCCGAAGATGGTGGTGAACATCTTTCCTTTGTACACGCTCTCTCCGTCGCAGACTATCTCCACGGGACGGCGCTTGCGGGTGAAAATGCAGAAAGGCGCTACGAGGCTGTAGAGCAGCGAGCCCTTGTAGCCCTTCTTTTTCAGCGCATTGGTCTTGTAGCAAATCGTGGAATCCACCCCTACGCCGCCGATATTGGCCATACAGAATACACCCTCTTTCATACTCACGCGGACCACATCCTCCTTGGCAGTCTTGCCGGCGATGATGCATTTCGCGGCTTCAAGCATATCCTGGGGAACTCCGGGAGTCCTGATCCAGTCGTTGCCGGTGCCATAGGGAAGTACCGCGACCGTAAAATCACCGAGGTCCACTCCCCTTGAGTCGGCATAGCGGACAAGGCCGCTCATCACTTCGTGAAGGGTACCGTCGCCGCCTACCGAAATAAACTTCCGGTAGCCCTGGTCCGCACTTTCCTGGACCAGAGTAATGGCGTGGCCGGCATATTCGGTAGGGGCCACATCGACCTCCAGGCCGGCTTCCTTAAGGATTTTTTCAGATTCTTTCCAGGATGATCCCGTCGTGGCGGAGGCCGACGAAGGATTGACAATCAAAAGCCATTTTTCCATAGGTTTAAGTTTTTATCGTTTCAGAATAATCAAATCAATGCTGGGAAAGCTTCCGAGACGGAAGGCAAAAGCGCTGCCAAGGCCTCTGGAAACATACAGGTAGCGGCCGTCCTGCTCGTACAGTCCCCAGGATTCACGCAGACGCCAGTGCGAAGGATTGGTCCCGGCAAGCTTTAGTGGAAGGCCGTGGGTATGGCCTGAAAGCGTAAGCGGAATGCTCGTGTGGGGAAGTATTTCGCGGCGCCAGTGCGAAGGGTCGTGGGACAGCAGGATAGTAAATACATCCGCCGGGATGCCCTCGACGGCCCGTGTCAGATTGCCGCCGGTGTCCTTGAAAAAAGGATTGGAAGAGACATTGTCCACTCCGGCCACGGAAAAAGCGGCCTCCCCCCTTCTCAGCAGCACATTCTGGTTGCGGAGGACCGTCCATCCGAGGCTTTCCTCGAAGGCGAGAAGGGCCTCGACGTCCGCAAGCCTTTCGGCCTCGGAGTGATGGCCGTGAAGCAGGTAATCGTGGTTCCCTCGGACTGAAAAAACGCCTATAGGGGCCTTCAGGCGGGACAAAGTTTCACGGAATGGCTCTACTTCCGAAGTACTGAAATTCACTAGGTCGCCGGTGAAGAGAATGAGCTCGGGCGAGAGGGAAAGGACCTTCTCCACTATCCTTCTCACATAGCGCTGAGCCTTGCCGAAAGAGCCGACGTGCAGGTCCGATATCTGACATATCTTCATCCCGTCCATATCCTTCGGGAGGGAAGGGATGCTGATCTGCGTGGTCTTCACGACAAGATGCCGGGAGAAGAAAAATATAAGGAAGAAAAATGTCAGCGACACCGCGGCACCGATCCCGACCGCCCAGATACTCCGGCCAGCGAAGCAGGCGAGAAGTTTCGGCAGTTCAAAAAGAAAGCTGAACCACGAAAAGACGCGCACAGCAGCAGTGTAGCGTATGCCCAGCCCTATGAGCGGGATGCAGCAAAACGTCACCAGGGTAGGAACGCAGAGAGCGGTTTTCGCCCAGAGAGGAAAGTCTGAGGCGCTTCCGAGAAGAAGCCAGACGTCCGGCAGGACACCCGAAATAAGAAAGAGTATGACGAAGGTTTTGAATTTCACTACTTGGTTCCGAAAATACGGTCGCCGGCATCGCCAAGTCCGGGGACGATGTATGCGTCGGGATTCAGGTGGTCATCCACGGCGGCGACATAGATATCGACGTCAGGATGCTCGGCCTGGACCTTGTTTATACCCTCCGGAACGGCCACGAGGCACATAAGACGGATATTGTGGCAGCCCCTTTCCTTAAGCATCGAGAGGGCGTCACAGGCGCTGCCGCCGGTGGCGAGCATAGGATCCGTGACAATGACCAGTCTCCGGTCGATATCCTCGGGAAGCTTGCAGTAGTAGACCACGGGCTTGTGGGTCTTCTCGTTGCGGTAGAGGCCGATGTGGCCGACCTTTGCGACCGGGACCAGCGTCTGGAGGCCTTCGACCATACCCATACCGGCCCTGAGGATGGGCACGATGGCAAGTTTGCGTCCTGAAACCTCTTTGGCTACTGTCTTGCAGATAGGCGTCTCGATTTCCACGTCCTCCAGAGGGAGGTCCCTTGTGATCTCATATCCCATAAGAAGGGATATCTCCTTAAGCAGTTCTCGGAAATCCTTGGATCCGGTCTTCTTGTCCCGCATAATGGTCAGCTTATGCTGAATCATCGGGTGGTCGATAACGTGCACTTGGCTCATAATGGTTTAGTGATACTTGGTCTTCGAGATGCAAATATACAAAAACTTTGCTATATTTGGAGTATGATAAGAAGATGGTCCGCATTCATCCTGAGCCTGCTGCTGGCGTCCCCGGCAGCTTTTTCACAGTTGCCGCAGCCGGAGATTCCGGATTTCGCAGTACCGATGAACCTTAAGTGGATGGGGCCGTCCGACACTCTGGAAGTATTTGTGGTAGGGGACATTATGAGCCACGGCAAGGTTATGAAAAGCGCCGAGGAGCACGGTTATTCCTCCTTCTTCAAACATATCGAGGACAAGATCGCCGGGGCCGACCTGGCGATCGGAAATATGGAGTTTCCCCTTGCCGGCAAGCCCTATTCCGGCTATCCTTCTTTTTCGGGGCCGAGCTCTTTTCCGAAGTATCTCTCGGAGGTCGGCTTCGACGTGCTGCTGACGGCTAACAACCATATCTTCGACAAGGGCGGCGACGGAGCTTCGCGCACTATCCGCCGCCTCAAGGAAATGGACATACTTTTCACCGGGATATCTTCGGACGCCGCGGACGACAGCCTGAGGAATCCCCTGCTGGTCCCGTCGAGGGGGATCTGCGTCGCAATTGTCAATTTCACCTATGGGACCGGCGGCGGAGGCGGACGCTGGCCGAAGGTCAATTATATGAACAAGGACAGGCTGAAGCCCATACTTCAAAAGGCCAGGCGCAAAGCCGACCTCGTGCTGGTATTTCCCCACTGGGGCAATGAATACGAGCATTTCCACAGCTCCGCCCAGGAGGATTTCGCCCGCTTCCTTGTGGAAAACGGCGCGAACGCTGTCATCGGCGGCCATCCGCACGTCATCCAGGACATCCAGTATATCGACGGAGTGCCTGTGGTCTATTCCCTGGGCAATGCCATATCGAACCAGAACGACCTTCCCGCAAGGCTGGAAGCAGCCCTTACTCTACGCGTCGTGCACCGTTTCGGGGAACCGCTGAGACTGCTACCGCTGCACTTCGACTATCTCTGGTGCACCAAGGCGGGAATGATAGAGGACGGCTGTGCAGCCGTCCCCGTAGATACTCCCGACTCTCTCTGGCGCGACGCCGTCGATTACGGGAAAATGATTTCCACCCTTTCTTCGCTCCGGAAGAAAGGACTGATCCTTGAAGATTAGTCCTCTTCCTCCTCCTGAGCTGCGTACTCGGCGAGAAGCTTGGTCTGCACGTCGGCAGGAACCTGCACATACTCGGCAAAGCGCATCTGGAAGGTGGCGCTGCCACCCGTCAGTGAGCTCAGGATAGTGCTGTAGCGATAGAGCTCGGCGAGCGGAACGCGGGCGTGGAGGACGGTGAAGCCCTTCTCCATATCCTGGTTCATAATCATACCGCGGCGGGTGTTGAGGTCGCTCATACAAGGACCGACATACTCGTTCGGAGTGAAGATGTCCACGTTGTAGATAGGTTCGAGGATCTTCGGACCGGCGTTGCGGAAAGCCTCCTTGAAGGCGTTGCGGCCTGCGATGATGAAGGCGATTTCCTTGGAATCAACCGGGTGCATCTTACCGTCATAGACATAGACGCGGATGTCGCGGGCGTAGGAACCGGTGAGCGGGCCTTCTTCCATCTTGGACTTGATACCCTTGAGGATGGCGGGCATAAAGCTCAGGTCGATGGAACCGCCGACGACGCAGTTGTAGAACTCCAGTTTGCCGCCCCATTCGAGGTCGGTGATTTCCTGGCTCTTGAAGTTGAACACCACATCCTTGCCGTCAATCTTGAAATTGTGCGGGGCTTCCTGGCCTTCGACGTAAGGGCAGACCAGAAGGTGGACCTCACCGAACTGGCCGGCGCCGCCGGACTGCTTCTTGTGGCGGTACTGGGCGGTAGCGATCTTGGTGATGGTCTCGCGGTAAGGAACCTTCGGAGCATAGAGCTCGATGTTCTGCTTGAACTCGTTGGTAACTCTCCACTTCACATAGTTGATGTGCTGCTCGCCCATACCGGAAAGGATGGTCTGGCGGAGTTCCTTGGAGTACTCGACGGTGATGGTGGGATCCTGTGCGGCAATCTTGTTGAGGGCGTCTCCGACCTTGGCTTCGTCGTTCTTGTCCACGGCCTTGACGGCGCAACGGTACTTGGCATCGGGGAAGACCATATGGGCAAGGGCCTCGCCGCCGGCGGCTGCCAGGGTGACGTCGGTCTTGCCGGCCTTGAGCTTCATCACGCAGCCGATGTCACCGGCGCTGATGGAGGAGACTTTCTCCTTCTTGGCACCTGCGACGGCGTAGATGGCGCTGAGGCGCTCTCCGTTGCCGGTTTCAGGGTTCACGAGGTCGGCGCCTTCGTTGAGGACACCGCTCATCACCTTGAAGTAGGAAACCTCACCGAGGTGCTGCTCGACGGAGGTCTTGTAGATGAAGAGGCTGACGGGACCGGCGGGATCGATCTTGATCTCTCCGCCCTCGAGGGTCTTCTCGGCCTTTCCGAGAGGGGAAGGAGTCACATTGACGATGAACTCCATAAGGCGGCGGACACCGATATTGGCCTTTGCGGCGACGCAGAACACAGGGATGGTCTCACCCTTGACAAGGCCAAGACGCAGACCTTCGCGGATCTCGTCGGTGGAGAGTTCCATAGTCTCGAAGAATTTCTCCATCAACTCGTCGCTGCCCTCTGCGGCCTTTTCCATAAGCTCGGCGCGGAGTTCTTCAGCCTCGTCGGCATAGGCGGCGGGGATTTCGACCTCCTCGTTCTTGGCGTTGTACATCTTCATCGTGATGACATCCACGAAACCTTCGAGGCCGGGACCCGGGTTGACGGGGAACTGGCAGATGACGGCCTTCTTGCCGAACTCCTCGGAGATGGCGGCGCGGACACCGTCCCAGTTGGCCTTTTCGTGGTCCATCTGGTTCACGGCGATGATCATAGGAATGCCGTACTGGTCGGCATAGCGGGAGAAGAGGGTCGTACCGACCTCGATGCCGGCAGTACCGTTCATAACCATCACCGCTGTCTCGACGACCTTGAAGGCGCTCAGGGCACCGCCGGAGAAATCATCCGAGCCGGGAGCGTCGATAAAGTTGATCTTGCAGCCGTTGAACTCTGCGTAAAGCGGAGTGGCGTTGATGGATTTCTGGTTCGTCTGCTCGAACTCAGTGTTGTCGGAAACGGTGTTCTTGTCTTCCACGCTGCCCCTGCGGTCGATGACTTTGCCTTCGAAAAGCATAGCCTCGGAGAGGGTGGTCTTGCCGCTGCGGGAGGCGCCGATAAGGACGACGTTGCGAATGTCTTTCGTTGTGTAAGCTTTCATTGTATTATTAGTTGTATTTTCTTTCGTTCGGCCGGGTTTCCCGGCATCTTGCAAATATACGGATTTTTCAGGCAATTCCAATGAATCCAAGCCTTTTTTACTATATTTGCAAAGCTTTTAACACAAAGTGTATGCGTAAATTATTCATTCTTCTTTTTGCGGCTCTCCCCTGCTTCACGGCTATGGCCCAGGAAAACGATGGCAAGGAATGGAGTCCCAGCGGCTGGTCGGCCGTCACATACAACTATTACCTGAATGTCCCCGACGGGATGCTTTCCAGCGGTGTCGGCCTCGACTTCTGTCTGTTTGAGTATCAGATCAATCCCCATAGCAACACGATCTTTTCCGTCGGCCTGCTAGATTTCATCTTCGACTGGCGCTTCCTGAAAACCGACCTCCAGTTCGCCGACGACGGCTCTGTGGCCCCCATTCAAATCAAGGACGCAAACGCCACTCTGTTTGATCTCGGATTTTCATTCCCGATCGGAATCACGCAGCGTCTCGGGCGCAATATTTCCGCGAGCCTTTTCGCCGCTCCGGGGATAGCCTGGGTAAACTACAGGAACACTTATTCCACTGACCTGGTGAAGCATTCTGACACTTTCACGCCCAGGAAGGGAGGCACCGGCTTCCGCCTTGACGTAAAGGCGGCCGTCTGGTTCGATTTCGGCGGTGTGTTCCTGCGCTATCAGCCGATTGCCTTCACCCCCAAGGGTCAGGAAAAAAAGGTCCAGACTATTTCCGCGGGCCTGGCATTCAGGTTCTAAAGGCGCGGACAGGATTCCGTGGCACGATTATTGGCTCATTCAGCGTCGCTTAAATCTTCAGAAAAATGAAAAGACTGAGTTATATCATTGCCCTGGCGGCACTTACACTGATTCTCTGCTCGTGGACGACACTCCTCGTCAAGCGTTTCGAACACTTTGTGGACAAGGTCGAAAAGAACGCCGCGACATACACGGAAGAAGACTGGGAGAAGGCCAACGAGAGTTTCAGCGACCTTATGAAAGAGTACGACGAGGACTATGACAAATGCTCCGAAGAGCAGCACGACCGCATTGACAAGTGCATCGGCCGCTACCACGCCCTGGTCGTAAAATCGGGCGCAGACGACACGCTGAAAGAACTCAATGAAGTACTCTCGAAAGTGTCCGTGAAGGTCAGAAGCATCCTGATGGGCTTAGGCTCTTTCCTGCAGAATTTGAAAAACTGATATGCTGCTTTCAAGACGTCTGCTGCTGGCTGCGGCCATTTTTCTGGGTCCATATGCCCTGGCCTGCACCTCGGTGATAGTCAGCTCTCAGCTCACCCGTGACGGCAAGGCCGTGATGTTCAAGCACCGGGATTCCCGCTGCCAGGAGGTTGCCGTTGAGTATTTCGAAGGAGGGCGCATAATGGGACTGGTTAATGCCGACTGGCGACGGGCTCCCGTTGCCAACGTCGCCCCCGGGACTCCGGAAGTCTGGGCCGGGATGAACGAGAGCGGTTTCGCCATAATGAACACCGCGACCTACGACCTCAAGGACGACGATGTTCCGGCCTCGGAAATGGACAGGGAAGGGGTGGTGATGTACCGCGCCCTGGAAGTCTGCGGCAGCCTTTCCGACTTCGAACACTTCCTTGACACGCTTTCAAGGCCTATGGGCGTAGAGGCCAATTTCGGGGTTATCGACAATTTCGGAGGCGCGGCTTATTACGAGGTCAACAACCATAGCTGGGTCAAATTCGATGTCAATCAGGAATTGACGGGCTATATGGTCGTGACCAATTTCACCAGGACCGGCAGGGAAGAGGAGCGCCGCGGCGTGGACCGGTACCGCAAGGCCTGCAAGATTCTCTCCGACACCGACGTGCCCACGGAAAGCTGGGACCATAATTTCTTCATCAATGCGATTTCCTGCAGCGGAGCGCCCATAATGCGGGACATCACTTCCTGCGCCGTCATTTTCGAAGGCGACACGATGTGGGCCGCCCTCGGCAAACCCGACAGGGTGCCCTGCCTTCCCTACAGACTATGAAAGGCTCCATTCTACTGAAGCCATTCCTGGAGGCCGGAAGGCTTGAAGCCGGTTGTGACGAAGCCGGACGCGGCCCACTTGCCGGGCCGGTTTATGCCGCGGCTGTCATCCTGCCGCCGGACTTCCACAATCCCCTGCTGAACGACTCCAAGCAGATGACAGAAAAGGCCCGGGAAGAGCTTCGGGGCGTGATTGAACGTGAAGCCCTCGCCTGGGCGGTAGAGGAAGTCAGCGCAGAGGAAATCGACCGTCTGAATATTTTATGGGCCTCGGTGACTGGAATGCAGCGGGCGGTCCTACGGCTGGATCCGGCTCCGGAATTCCTGCTGATCGACGGCAACAAATTCCGTCCTTTCGACCGCTATGGATCCAAGGACTACAAGACCATTGTCCACGGGGACGCCACTTATGCGTCAATAGCCGCCGCGTCGGTCCTTGCAAAGACCTGGCGCGACGACTATATGCGAAAACTATCTACGGAATTCCCGGAGTACGGCTGGGACCGGAATATGGGTTATCCGACCCCAGAACATATCGAGGCGATCCGCCGCTTCGGGCTCACGCCTCATCACCGCAAATCCTTCCACGTAAAACAACTGGAGCCGACCCTGTTCTGAAAACAGGAGCCGGCCCCAGCGGATGGCTACAAAGCTTACTTCTTAAGCGGCCATTTGCCCTTGGCGGCAAGCTCGGCACGCTGGTCGATGATGCTCTTTACGAGCTCAGCGGCCTGCTTCGCTTCCTTCACGCCTGATTTCGCAGCGGAATTGAACTGCGAAAGGGCCTCGTCGAAATTCTCGGTCAGAGCCGCGAGGACGCCACGGGTGTAGCGGGCCTTGGGGCTCTCGCCGGCACGCTCCAGATAATTGGCGGCACGCTCATACAGGCCGAGACCCATCGCGGCATTGGCGGCATTCAGGTTGGCAACCGGATCGTTCGGATACACGGCAGCGGCGATGCCGAAGACCTCGTTGAACTCGGGGGTGCCGGGCTCATAGCCCTGGGCGGCGAGGAAGAACTCGTTGATACTCAGGTTCTGAGGCTTTGTCTTCATAACCTGGCGAATCTCCTCGGGAGTAGTGTAGCTGCGTACGGTGAAACCTACCTTATAGTCAGTGCGGCGAAGAAGAGGGAAGATATCGGCGGACATCTTCTTCCAGTCCTTCGCGAACTTGGATTTCAGGCGGGCTTCCTTCTTGTCCGGAGCCAGGTTGGAATCGATCACCTCGATGAGCTTTGCCTTGTTGGCGTAGTCGGAGGCCTCGATGGCGGCACGCAGGCCGTCCCAGTTCTCGGCGACAGCCTCAGCCTTGAACACATTCTCGTCGATGGAGTCGAAAAGACCGCTCACATACTGCTTGATGGACTCGGTACGGGCGATGGAAAGCTTTTCATTGGAGGCGTACTTGCCTTCCGGGGAGGAATAACCCTTCAGGGCAATGCCGGTAATCTGGATGTCCGGGTCGATACGGACAGAGTCGATGGTGGCACGGATCTTATCAAGTTCGCTCTTGTTGGACTTGAATTTAGGATCGACGGCCGTCTTTCCGGAAGGAAAAATCACGTAGGCCTCGCCGGAAACGGAACGCTCCTTCACGACAGCCTCGGCTTCGGGACGGACGTGGAGGAATACGGGCGTGTATTCGATCAGCTTGGGCATAGGATCCTCAAACTTGGCGATGGGCTCGCCCTGGGCGAGATCGCTGCCTCTGCCGCAGCATTTCACTGTCTCGGTGTCCACGCGGAGGCTGGCTCCGTCCATGCAGGCGGGATAGGGAATGGTGCAGCTGTAGGGGAGAGTCTGCGGTGCATCCTTGAGGAGATACTGCATTCCAGCATCCTCGAAAGGCGGCTCCTTGCGCTCCTGACGGGCGAGAGAATAATAAAGGTTGCGGCCATACACGCCGACCGGAGAGAGAGTCTCTGAATAATCCCCCTTGAAAAGCACCGGAATAAGGCTTACGGAACCCTTGGGCGCAATCTTGGAAAGATCCAGGTCCATAGTGACGACCATATTGTCCCCGTCGTGAGTGAGAGTAGGATTCGAGACGGGATTCTGCGCATAGGCGGACACTGCCGCGGCAAGCGCTATGAGTGTGAGAATGCGTTTCATCTTAGAAAAGGTAAACCAGGTTTATGGCGAGCTTGGTCGGCCCGACGTAGTCAAGAATAGCTTTGTTGGTCTTGTCTGCCTTGACTTCCTTGCCGGAGGCATAGACATAACCGGCACCGAGCTCGAATTCGAGGTTCCAGTGGCGGGCGAGAATCACGTCATAGCCGCAGCTGAGACCTGCTCCGAGGACCAGGGCGTCCTTGATGGAGCTTTCCCTCAGGTTAGGGCATTTCTTATTGATCCACTTGTAGTTGTAGAGATTTCCGGCATCCAGGACTTTACCGCCGATACCGTGGAGGCCGATAAAGAAACCATTGAATTTCTCGCAGGTCCAGAAGCGCAGTTCGGGCTGACCGATGATGTGCTTGTAGGTATGCCCGTAGGAATCCCATAGATTGACGGCGGCAGAGAGGTCCAGCGTCCACTTGGGCGCAAGGCCGAATTCCAGCGCCAGGTTGGGCGAGAGCGTTGCGTCGTGCACAAGATTGGTCTTGATTGCGACCTTGTTCTGCGCCCCAAGGCTTGCCGCCGAAATGAGCAGCATAGCCAGCAGGATGTAAACTTTTTTCATAAAAAACAGTTAAGGATTTATTCTTTATTGATTTCTTCTACGAGTTTTGAAGCAAGGTCGAGGAAGGCCATAGCGTCCGCCCGAGTGCCCAGGGCGAGAGGCGAGCCGCTGTCGCCCGCTTCGCGGATGGACTGGACAAGAGGGATCTGTCCGAGCAGCGGGATATCGAGGGCCTTGGCCATCCTGCTGCCGCCGTCCTTGCCGAAGAGGTAGTATTTCTCCTCCGGATGGGCCTCGGGAGTGAACCAGGCCATATTTTCGACGACGCCGAAAATCTTGCGGTTCACATTGGGATTCCGGAACATATTGACTCCCTTCTCGACGTCGGCCAGGGCGACCTGCTGAGGGGTCGTCACAATCACCGCGCCCTCCATAGGGATGTCGCTGACAAGCGAGATATGGATGTCGCCTGTTCCCGGGGGCATATCCACCAGAAGGAAGTCCAGCGGCCCCCAGCTTACCTGCAGGATCATCTGTTTCAGGGCGCTGCAAGCCATAGGACCACGCCAGATGAGGGCCTGGCCGGGAGGGGAGAAATAGCCTATGGACATCCATTTGACCCCGAATTTCTCCGCCGGGACCATCATATCCCGACCGCCCTCCTTTATCATATCGGGAGTATAGTCCTCCGTGCCGGTCATTATGGGCACGGAAGGTCCATACACGTCGGCGTCGGCAAGACCCACGCGGTAGCCGAGACGCGCCAGGGCTATGGCAAGGTTCACGGCGACGGTGCTTTTCCCGACGCCGCCCTTGCCCGAAGCCACCCCGACGATGTGTCCGACCTCCTTGACGGCGTCAAGGGTGAGTTCGGGCTCCTTCGGGGCCGCCTTGCGTTCGACGGTCTTGATTTCGATGTCAGTCCCGCCGGGAGCGTTACGGTAGATCGCAGCCCTGACTGCACCGATGATATAGTTCTTGAGAGCATCCGGCCGGCGCGGAAAACTGAGGGTCACGACAATCTTGTTCCCCTCCGCCGCCACTTCGTCCACCAGTCCGAGAGAGACGATATCCTTATCGTCCTGACCCGGATGCCGGACCTCTTTCAGCCAATCAAATACTTCTCTTTCAGTCATTTACAAATTACTTTACAATGTCCATTTCCTTCACGAGACGACCTGCCCCGCCGACGCGGTCCACCATCCAGAGGACATAGCGGATGTCAACGTTGATGCACCTCTGGAGCGCCGGTTCGAACATTACGTCGGAAGACATCGACTCCCAGTTGCCGTCGAAGGCCAGGCCGATGAGTTCACCTTTTGCATTCATTATGGGAGAGCCGGAATTGCCGCCCGTGATGTCGTTGTTCGAGAGGAAGCAGGTGTGGAGCGTGCCGTCCGCATCGGCATACTTGCCGAAATCTCCCTCCACGATCAGTTTCTTCACTTTCTCCGGAACTATGAATTCCGGGTCAGAAGGATTCTCTTTTTCAAGGATGCCCTTCTGGGTGGTGAAATAACTGAAGTTCAGGCCGTCCTTGGGGCTGTAGCCGCCGACGTGGCCATAGGTCAGACGCATAGTGGAATTGGCGTCAGGATAGGATGCCTTACCCTTCTGCCACTCGAGAAGTCCCGCCGCGAAAGCCTTGGCGGCGTCCTGGAAACGATCCTTTTCCCCGCGAACTGACATACTATGGGCCATAAGTTTCCCTAAAATAGCCCCGTAGAGCACCGTCGCGGGATCCTTCTGGATAGCCTCGGCATTCCCGGCCGCAGCCTCAAGTTTTTCATAGGAAGTAAAGGCCGAATTGGCGAAAAGCCAGTCCACATAGGCCTCTATGTCCATAGTCCCGAGGTCCTCGAAACCCTCGCCGAGACCGCCGAGAAGATCCTCCGGCGCAGCCTTTTCCTTATAATATTTGAGCAGGGCCACGGCCTCTTTCTTGTCGAGCTCGACCGAATAATCCCGATACTCGCCCTTGATTGTCTCAAGGGCCTTGGCGGAATCCCTGGCCTGCAGATGCTGGAAGCCTCCGGCAAGGCCGACAAGTTCAATCCTCAACGGGACTTCGATCATCAGAGTCGCGGCCTTCTCGGCTGCAGCGGTCTTCCTGACCACGTCCTCGATAGTGGAAAGTGCGTCCCCATATGCCTCCTGGCGGGCCTTTTTCTTGCCTACCCAGGCCATAAAATCGGCCTCCTTCTTCAGTTCACGGCCTATGATGTCCAAGTCCTTGAAGGCCTTCTCCTCTCCCTGCCATTTCTTCCAGCCATTGGCGCTGCCTGCATATTTGCTGGCATATTTGAGCTGCACCTCCGGGTCGGCGCACATCGCCTCCCACATCAGTCCCTGACGGAGAGTGCGGGCGTCGATGCGGATACGGTTGAGGGCGATCATCTGTTCCAGCTGGGCGGCGGTCTGGAAACGCTGGGTGCGACCGGGATAGCCCATAATCATAGTGAAATCCCCCTCCTGGACACCCTTGAGGGATATTTTCAGGTGATTGGCGGGTTTCAGAGGCTTGTTTGACGGGCTGTATTCGGCGGGCTCGTTGTCCGCTCCGGCATAGACACGGAACATAGAGAAGTCGCAGGTATGGCGGGGCCACATCCAGTTATCCGTCTCGCCGCCGAACTTGCCCATCGAGGCCGGCGGAGCACCGACAAAACGCACGTCCTTATATATCTTATAGATAATCAGATACTGTACATTTTCGTTGTAAAAGCCGCTGACTATGGCAGTGCAGCCGGGATTCGCCTGCTCGGCCTGCTTGACGAGATCTTCCTTTTTGACTCCATTCTTGAAGACCGCGTCCGTAACGTCTTTCATCGACTGCAGGAACTTGACCGTGAGGCCGGGAACGGGGATTTCCTCGTCACGCGTCATTGCCCAGTAGCCGTCCATCAAGTAGTTGTGCTCCGGGGTGGAGAGGCCCTGGATGGAGCCATAGCCGCAGTGATGGTTCGTAACGAGCAGGCCCTCGTCGGAGATGATTTCCCCGGTGCAGCCCCCTCCGAACTGGACTATAGCGTCCTTGAGGGAGGTCTTGTTGATGTTGTAGATTTCATCTGGAGTGAGCTTGCAGCCCGCGGCCCAAAGGTCCTTGCCGTTCATCTGCTTGAGAAGCGGCAGCAGCCACATTCCCTCGTCCGCCATCGCGGGGACAAGGATACCCAAAGCTGCGATAAAAGTGATAAGTCGTTTCATATTTCTGTCTTTATATCTTTTTCGACAAGCTGTTAATTATGCGAATATAGCGTTTTTCCGCTATTTCTCAAAACCTTGCGGCTGAACAGCTTTTGCAAGGAGAGGCTATAGCAGCGGTGTCATATACAAAGGA
>JAEEGH010010621.1_pt1 | contig 21075 bp, 19 predicted proteins | sample 9134181 | NCBI WGS metagenome assembly JAEEGH01 (sample SAMN16246544, study PRJNA631951) | gut metagenome | biome: gut microbiome; feature: rumen; material: DP-attached | host: Bos | place: Iran: Karaj | collected 2018-10
AAGGACGAGCCCGAGGAGCAATGGAACATGAAGAATTTCTTCTTCACCATGACCAACCACCTTCTGCAGACCAAGACGGTGGCCTACGCTGAGAGCCACGACCAAGCGTTGGTAGGCGACAAGACCATTGCTTTCCGTTTGATGGATAAGGAAATGTACACCTCCATGAGCGTAGACACACCCTCGATGACCGTCGATCGTGGCATCGCCCTGCACAAGATGATTCGCCTCTTCACGCTTACCTTGGGCGGTGAGGCTTGGCTCAACTTCATGGGCAATGAGTTCGGCCACCCCGAGTGGATCGATTTCCCGCGTTTGGATAACGGCTGGAGTTACCAATATGCCCGTCGTCAGTGGTCGCTTGTGGACAATCACAACTTGAAGTACCACTTTATGGGCGCTTTCGACAAGGCCATGCTCGATTTCGTGAAGCATCATCCCGTGATGCAGGCACCACCTGCATGGATGCTCCATGCCGATGAGGAAAACAAGACCGTTGTCTACGAGCGTGGCAACCTAATTTTTGTCTTCAACTGGGGACCAAAATCCATCCCCGATTATAAGATTCCCGTTAGACAAACAGGCGATTACCGCATCATCCTCACTTCTGATGACAAAGCCTTTGGCGGCTTCGGCAACATCGATGCAAGTGTGAAGTTTCCCTCGGAGAAGAAGGGAGACGCTATTACCATGAAAGTCTACAATGTGAGCCGCGTGGCGACGGTGTACCAACGCCTTCCATAAACGAAAAAAGCCGCCCCGAAGAGCGGCTTTTTTGATGTTGAGATATTGTCTCAGCTTTCTATAATCTTAGAAGTTGTAGTACAATCCAAATTGGGGAGCCAAAGTGGCGCAATCCAGATAGAAACCATTGGCTTCATGATACATGCCGTGGTCGTATTGCGCGAAAGCGAAACGGAAGGCGGCAGTCCAGTGCTCAGTGGCCATCCAAGCCACACCAGGTCTCAGACTGATAGCATAGCCATCGTTGTTGACAACACCAAAGTCGCCAGTGAGGTCCATGAACACACCGAATTTCTCAATCGTCATGAGGTTGCAGCGCAGGTAGGGCTTCAGGATCAATTCATGCTCAGCTTTGAGGTCTAAGTACTTCACAAAGGTGTAATCCACTTCGGCAGCGATGGTCAAAGGCGTGCCAGAGAAGCTGTAGCCAACTTCAGGGGCAAGGGTGAACGTTTTAACATCCTTAGTGATGCCAGCGCCAACAGCGCCACCCATCCACAATTGAGCGTTTGCACTGAAAATGCCAACAAAGGCAAGAACTAAAGTCAAAAATAACTTTTTCATTTTTCTAACAGTTTTAGTTAATAATTAGGTTAGGTTGCTTTTGTTAATTGTTTAAGACGCGGCAAAGATAGCAAATAATGTGCCACACTGTTTTTGCTTGTTGCCGAAATTGTCCCAATAGGCTTTATTTCTCAATAAATGCTATGGTTTCACCCTTGTTGACACGCTTGCCTTGGTCTGCCGTGGCCTCGACAATCTTGCCAGACCATAGGGCATAGACGGGTTCCATGCCATGCTCACTATTGATAGCACACAGCAAGTCACCTTCTTTGTAGACCTTGCCAGGTGCAGGAGCAATGCTCTTGTCGTCAAAGTCGACTTCCCACATCACAATGCCGCTCACGGGAGCGATAACGGGCTCGGCATTAGGATGACGCAAGGCGCGCAAGTCTGGAATCTTGGCCTCGCCGCCAGCTTTCTCAAACTTGGCCTTCATCTTGGCTTCCAACTCTTGGTTGAAACGACGCTTGGCCTCACCCGACTTGTACTCGCGGTACTGCTTCTCGTGCATGGCGAACTCGAAGAGCTCTTCGTCGTCCTTGCCTCGATCCCAGCCTTCCTTCTTCATCATCTCGATGAAATGCGGCAAGGCGTTCGGGTAGTTGTCTTGTGGGTTGCCCGTGAAGAACTTGAAACCTTTCTTCTTGGCCAACTCCACAATTTCTGGGGCCAAAGTGCCTGGGAGTTTTCCAGCCTTGCCGAGAATCATGTCCCAAGCGGCAGGGTCGATGGAGGTCTCGTAACGCGGCTCACCCTTGCTGAGTGCGAAGAGGTTCATCAAGGCGATGTTCTTCGTGTATTGGCTGAATGGGGTGACCAGAGGCGGGTTGCCGAGTTTCGGCCAGATGTTCTGTACTTCTTGGAACAGTTCGACCAGCATTTCGTCTTCACTGATTTCCGGCAAACCATCTTTCTTGCGGTTCATGTTGATGGCGGCGTGGACTGGTTTGAGGTCGGCCATCAACGAACCCATCATGCCACCAGGCAGGCCGCAGCCCAACAGCAAAGAGTTGATGTAACGGTTGCGCGGGTCGATCCAGTAGCCAAGGAAGTCGTCCATAAAGCTCTGCGTCATGCTACGGGCGGCCATATAGGTCTTCATGTCGATGTCCTTCACGAGGAAGCCAGCGTCTTTCAGCATGGCTTGCACGCTGATGACGTCGGGGTGGACGGTGCCCCACGACAGGGGCTCCATGGCCACATCAACGTAGTCGCAGCCGGCCTTGCAGACCTCAAGCATCGAAGCCATCGAGAGGCCCGGGGTGGTGTGACCATGGTACTGCACCTTGATATTAGGATGTTGTTTCTTGATATGCTCCACGATGCGGCCCAAACTGACGGGGCGACCCACGCCAGCCATGTCCTTCAAGGCGATTTCCTTGGCACCGGCTTCAATGAGTTGGTCAGCGATGTGCATATAATACTCGGCGGTATGCACCTGCGAGTAGGTGATACTCATGGCGGCTTGCGAGATCATGCCGGCTTCGTTGGCCCAATGAATGGACGGGATGATGTTGCGCACGTCGTTGAGGCCGCAGAAGATACGGGTGATGTCGACGCCTTGGGCTTTCTTCACCTTGTACATCAGTTGACGCACGTCGGCGGGCACGGGGTTCATCCTCAATGCGTTGAGGGCGCGGTCGAGCATGTGGCACTCGATGCCACCTTTATGCAGTGCTGCCGTGAAAGCGCGGACGGATGGGTTCGGGTTTTCGCCGTAAAGCAGGTTCACTTGCTCGGCGGCGCCACCGTTGGTCTCCACGCGGTCGAAGCAGCCCATATCGATAATCAAGGGCGCAATCTTTTCAAGTTGGTCCTTGCGTGGCACATATTTGCCTGAAGATTGCCACATATCGCGGTAAACCAGGCTGAATTTTACTTCTTTTTTCATTATAATTGTGTATTTTATGCGATTTTGATTGAGGCTGCAAAGGTACGATGTTTCGATGAATTAAACTCAAAAAAAACACTTTTACTTTGTCAAAACTTTTGTAATTTTGCAATCGTATGATTAAAGAGAAGAGGACTTTTATGAAAACAAACAAAAATAGGAGTAATAACGCCTTATTAATAATGCTTGTAACAAGTCCTATCTGGATTATTCCGTTAGCGTTGCTTGTGGATTATTTAGATGAAAAATACTCAGCTCCAAAAGTGGAGAAGGTGTATAATTATCCAAGGTATGAATATCCAGATGATACCGTTTTAGCTCACCCGGAAAGAATCCCTAAAAAAAAAGGAGAGTCTATTATGCCAAGGGTAAATGGCTATGATGGGAACAATGGAGTAGTCTTAACTTTACCTGGTGGTAACAAGATAAATACCGGCCTATCTTCAGAGGAAATCTTAGAACAATTAGACCTTGATTATCAAGATGTCTACGATTACTATGGTGGGGCTGAGGAATTATACTAATCTATCTTATCTTCATTAAAATTTAACTGACATGAAAAAAAATGATTCAACTATTGTAGAAGGTTTTCCTCCACTAATGTGTCATGAGCCTCGCATATTGCTTTTGGGAACAATACCAGGGAAGAATTCTATTAGTGCCAATGAGTATTATTATGACAATAAAAATCGGATGTGGAAGATGTTGGCAAAAATAGCAACACAAAAAATGCCTACAAATTACACCGAGAAAAAGGTGCTATTAGAACATTTGCATGTCGTACTTTGGGATTATTATCAGTTTGTTGAGCGAACTAATGGTACGGATAAAGGTATCCTAGAAGGAATTCCAAACGACATTGTTGGTTTTGTTCGTAAAAATCCAACTATAACAAAGATAGCCATAAATGGTTATGGAAAATACAATGAGTTTGGAGAAAAACTACAAAATCAGTTGGGACAATCCATCAAAGTGTTTCGTTTGCCAGAAACAAGCGGACTCAATGCTTCTTGGACTTTAGAAAAGCTGTGTAAGGAATGGAGCGTTGTGTTTGTTGAACTATGACCTGTTTAAGCTCCGCCTTGAGCATTTGCAATACGAGACAAAAGTTAAACAAAAGGCGCGATAGGATTGTCGCGCCCTCTGTGTTTAGTCGGTTTTCTCCATCTTCTCCAAAATTGGAATCTGCTCCATTAAATCCTCCGATACAAATTCCCAGTATTTGCCTTTCAAACATCTTATTTCTGTATAGTCGTTGAGCGAAGGTATTCTTTTAAAACCATCGATAATCTTGTCTAAGGTTAATGACCAAGGGTATCTTTTCAAAGCAAACGAAACCATGTCCTCAATGGAATAAGTTTCCAAAAGGTCGTGAATGTCCCAAAAGTCTTTTTTGCGCTGTCTGTCTTGGGCTATAGCGTTGAGTTTCATGCCTGCGATGTCCTTTTCTGAGACCATTCTGATTCCTTCAATTTGAACCAACGGAAAGACAGGGTTGTCATCATAGCAAATGTCGAGTTTGATGCAGTCGTCGCTGCTGTTCCCGACATATAACGAATAAACCATCAAAGTCTCGTCAAGTCTTTCGAGGTTTTCGGTGTAAGGGAACATCTCGATGAGGGCTTTTTTGATTTCGTCCGTTTTCATTTCGCCATACAAGGCGTTTGAGAACATGTCAATGTCAATGGAGATGCGGTGGCCTCTTTGTAAGGCGAGTGCCGTTCCACCAACAAGATAATGATTGTCAAATGCTTTGTTTGTCATGATTTTGCGCAGGCAGTCGAGCAACAATGGTGAGGCGATGTTAGTTCTCAATTTCATGGCCTAAATACTTTTGAATATTGTTGTTTCTATTCTCTAAATTCCAACTGTCTTTGATGCTGTATAAAACCTTGGTAATCTTTATTTTACCATAATATCGAATGGTCTCCTTGATTTCATTTTCGTTGCCATATTCAAAAACCCTTTGAATAATCCATTCCGCATTGCGTTGCCAATCAAGCGACTCAAAATCAGTGTCCCAAAACAAGGCTTTCCTGTATTTTGATTTGTCTGGTTGTGATTGATTAGAAATTTGACTCGTTGCGAGGAAAATCTCATAATTGGTTTGGATTTGGTAAAAGAAGCATTGATAATCAACACCTAAAGCCTTTTCCAGTTTAAGAGAGTTCTCGGGGGAAATCCTTCTGCGGTTGGCAATATAATCGTTGATTCTTTGAAAGGGTATTTCAGAACGAGATGCAAGTTCGCGTTGGGTCAGATGCTCTTTTGTCCTGATTCTGTCGAGCACTGCGCCACATGGTATGTGATGATATGTCAGATATTGTTCGTACATTCGAAAGAGTTTTTCGGCTGCAAAAATAGTAAAAATAACCAAATCTGGTTACAATTCGAATAAAAAAAACCGCCCCGAAAAGGAGCGGTTCGTTGTTTTGACTTGCGTGAGAAATTTACTGTATTGTTTCAATCAAACTTCTTGAGGAGGCTCTTCATCTGGCTGCCTACATTTCTTCTGCTCAGCGGGTGGTCGGCATTGGAGAGGACGCTGTTGAAGTAAATGACTTGGTCGGTCTGCGTGTCAATGACGGCCGTGTAAAGAGCATTGCCTACCTGGTCGCCTGCGGTGTAGCGCTTGGGCTCATCAAAGACTGTTCTTATGATGTTGCCCACAAGCTCTTCCAGCTTTTCCTGGTCATAGAGTTCGTTGCTTTTGATATAGCCGTATGCATGTACGACAATGCCATAGCGGTGCCCTGTGGACTTAATCAACTCGGTAAGTGTTTTGGGTACTTTAAGGCGTGGAATGTCAGAGGATTCGAGGTCCGAGAATCTGTCAATCCAATTTGCAATGGAGGCTCCCTTGCCTTCGTAGTCGGCTGCAACAGGGTCGGTGAAGGGGTAGCGGCTGGATGTGATGATCTCGGTGATCAACTCTTCAGAACCAACTACCAGCGATGAGTCGAGATAGCCAGATTCTGGCGAGAAATAGTACATAAGCGACCTAGGCTCAATAAAGGCAAGTTCGTCGATTTTAGATACATTCGTGCCGCTGGCGGTGTAAGTGGTGGCACAAGACGAGAACATGGTTGCTACAATTAGGAGTGCAACCATTGACGCCAAAAACTTTGTTTTCTTGTTCATTTTTATTGAAGTTGATTAGAGGCTACAAAGGTACAAACTTTCCCGCGAACATTTTTGAAAAATCATGCTGTTTCGTTTGCTATAACAAAAAAGTTGTATCTTTGCCTCGGTTCATACGTCGGTCATTATGCCGCCGACTTATAGAAGCTCGATGCGTTATGCTAATCTTTAAGCGATTTTGATGTGATAATCTGAAGATATTTTGTTGACGCCATATTTTTGTTGTGTAATTATCGTCATTGGAAGGACGTCGTAATAAGTATGACTACAGTTCTGGCAAGCAAGTTCAAGCAATTGTATGTTTCCCGAAAGTTTAGGGAGTTTGTCAGATTTGCCATTGTTGGTTTGATTGCCACAGGCATTCATTATGGCATTTACTATCTTCTCAATCTGTTTCTCAATGTTAATGTTGCTTACACGATTGGCTATGTGGTTTCTTGGTTTGCAAACCTATATTTGACGGCACATTTCACTTTCAAAAGTACTTTGTCTTTTAAGAAGGGAGTTGGCTTTGCCGTTTCGCATCTCGTCAATTATTTATTGCACATGGTTTTCCTGAATCTGTTCCTTGCAATTGGAGTGTCTGAAGAGATTGCCCCACTCTTTGTGTTTGCCCTAGTCATCCCTATTAATTTTCTGCTTGTAAGGTTTGTGTTCAAGTCAAAACGATTCAAAAGTCAAGAAGAATGAAACTGAATATTGTCATACCCTGTTTTAATGAAGAAGAAGTCTTGCACGAAACCAATCGGCAGCTAACAGAATTGGTTGATTCAATGATAAAGGAAAAACTGTTGACGGAATGCATTATTCTGTATGTCGATGATGGCAGCGAAGACCACACATGGGAGATTATCGAAGAATTGCAAACGACAAATCCATACGCTCATGGATTGAAATTGGCACACAATGTTGGTCACCAAAATGCGCTTTGGGCAGGGTTGGAACAATCTGTCGACAAGTGCGACGCTGTCGTTACGATGGATGCTGATTTGCAGCATGATATTCAGAAGATTCGGGATATGATACTGGCTTACCAAGATGGTTACGAAATTGTCTATGGTGTTCGAAACACAAGAGCGACTGATTCTAAATTTAAAAAGCGAACAGCTTTGGCATTTTATAAAATGATGCGAAAAATGGGCGTGGACCTTATACCCAATCATGCAGATTTCAGACTATTGGGCAAAAGCGCTTTGCAAGCGTTATCGGAATTTCCAGAGCGAAATTTGTTTCTACGTGGTATGGTGAGGCTTCTGGGGTTTAAGGAAACCAATGTTTTTTTTGACTGCAACGAACGATTTGCGGGAAAGTCAAAGTATACCCCCAAAAAGATGTTCGCTTTTGCAATGGATGGCATTACCTCGTTTTCGGTACAGCCGTTGAGGATCATTACTTTGATTGGATTGTTGTGTTTGGGTATTTCTATCGTTGAAATAATATATATACTAGTTGCATATTTTCAAGGCCGTACAATTCAAGGATGGGCTTCTTTGTTGTTCTCAATGTGGTTTTTGGGAGGTTTGCTTTTGTTCTCGATAGGTGTAGTTGGGGAGTATATTGGGAAAATATATAAGGAAGTGAAAAGGCGGCCACGTTATATTATAGAGAAACAGATATAGAACTTAGGGCATTCTTGTTACTAAAACAAAAATATTATGAATCTGCGTAAAACAAACGGTTTAGATTGGGTTTGCTATATTGCAGCCCTTATGATTGCAATCGCGTTTTTCATCATCTCATTATCTGGCTTTATGATGGGTGATGATCTTTGGATGAACGGTGCTGTTTCTTCCATGGTCGATTTGGTTAAGCATACAGGGTGGTTTTACTTTCATAGCGGCGGACGCTTGTTTTCAGTGGCGTGCCAATATATGTTTAGCGGGGTGCTTGGAGACCATCGGATTTATTATGCCATTGTGAATACGTTGTTCTTTGTTTTGTTTATCATAGTTTGTAGTAAGCTTGTTAAAGATGAAAAGGAAGGTTTTGCATCCTGTCTTTTATTATTTGCTTTGTTGTTTTGGTTTCTGTGTCCAGTTCCCAAGAACACTTTGTTTTGGATAGCGGGATCAACGACCTATTTGTGGGCAAACACCTTTTCTTTTCTTTTTCTTTTAGCTTACCAAAAGTATAAGGATGAAGATTTTGGCCATAAAGAGAAATTGGGATTATTTGTTTTGTCCTTTTTGGCCGCTTCAGAATACATCACCGCTGCTGCAATAAGTGGCGCATTGGTGGTATATTATGCATTCAATTTCAAAAAACTGAAAGGAAACACGGTCGCTCTTGTGTTTGGATTTATTGTAGGGTCAATAGTTTTGTTGTTTGCGCCGGGCAGTCTCCGAAGAGCGGGATTTGATTCTAATTGTGCCTCTCCCTTTGATATAATGGATCTGGTGCGTCATCCTTTATGGGAAATGATGAAGTATAAGTCTTTATGGTTATTTTTGGCCGTTTTTGTTTTGGGATGGATAAAGGAAAGAGAGGTGGTGAAGAAATGGACAAAGGACAATGCTGTTTTACTATTGTCATTAGGATGGAGCGTTATTGCTTTCAGCGTGGTTTTCAGACCCGTGAATCGTGCTTTGTTTTTCCCGGAAGCTTTGCCCCTTGTCCTTTTTTTGAAATTCCTATATGATAATCCAAGTGTGATAAAAAACAGGTTTGCAGTTCTGTCAAGCCGGTACAATTGGTTCATTATCAGAAAAGTTGTAATCGCAGTGTTGTTTGCCGTGTTTGTGGCGGATGCTTCGTTTGCCGCGATGGAAACCAACAAGCAGCGAAAGAATAATGATGCATCGTTGGCAGAAATAGTGGATTCAGGAGGCATTGTCGCACTTGATCAGATGCTTTCAGCCCACCGTATGGCATACGCGCCGGTTTATTATCCGCACACTTTTGATGAGTTGGCGAAAAAGCTTGATTTGGATACCGTGTGTGTGTATCCTCACTATTGTTTAGATAAGTATTATAACCAGAATCCTCCTTTGGAAAATGTCTATGTCGTATATGATTATTATGCTGATGACGCCGATGTGCCAAAAGACGTGATTGTTTTGGTGATAAGAATCGAAGAAGATCGTTTGCAAGCCGAAGGCAGCCATGTCGTCTTTACCATCGACGGTAATCGGCATGGCAAGATGCTGGTTTTTGAAAGGGATGCACCCTCCTATTGTGTTAATGGTTATGGCTATTATCCTTTTTATTATAGCAGAAAAGATGCTAAATATTTGAAATGTGTCAAGTATGAGTTTGTTGATTGAATCAATAGCTTTTTTAAAAGACTCAAAAAGGGCGCGACATTTATGTCGCGCCCTTTACGTTTTATTTGATTCTAAGGCTTAAAACAGCCCTTCCAAAATCTTGTCTTCCACCAAATTCGGCATTGTAACCTTCAATTTAGGCTCGGCCTCCATGGCACGCTTGATGGCGAAGGTGGCGCCTTCGTTGCGGGCCCAGTTGCGGCGGGCGATGCCGTTGTTCACGTCCCAGTGCAGCATGCAGTGGAGGCGTCTGTCGGCATCGGCAGTGCCGTCGAGGACCATGCCGAAGCCGCCGTTGATGACTTCGCCCCAACCTACACCGCCGCCATTGTGGATGCTCACCCAAGTAGCACCGCGGAAACCGTCGCCAATGACGTTCTGCACAGCCATGTCGGCGGTGAATGATGAGCCGTCATAGATGTTGGAGGTCTCACGGAACGGGCTGTCAGTGCCAGATACGTCATGATGGTCGCGGCCAAGGACGACGGGACCGCTCAGGCGACCGTCGGCAATGGCCTTATTGAACTCGGCAGCAATCTTGGTACGGCCTTCGCAGTCGGCGTAGAGGATACGGGCTTGCGAACCCACTACGAGGTGGTTCTCTTGTGCGCCACGAATCCACTGGATGTTGTCGCGCATCTGCTGCTGGATTTCGGCAGGAGCTGTGCGGGCGATCTCTTCAAGCACGTTGCAGGCGATGTCGTCGGTGACGGCGAGGTCTTCAGGCTTGCCAGAGGCGCAGACCCAACGGAAGGGACCGAAACCATAGTCGAAGCACATGGGGCCCATGATGTCCTGTACGTAGCTGGGATAACGGAAAGTACCGTCTTCTTTCAGGATGTCGGCGCCAGCACGACTGCTCTGCAGCAGGAAGGCGTTGCCGTAGTCGAAGAAGTACATGCCCTTGGCAGTCAGTTTGTTGATGGCAGCCACATGGCGACGCAACGAAGCCTGCACCTTCTCCTTGAAGAGTTCGGGGTTCTCGGCCATCATGGCTTTCGACTCTTCAAACGACTGTCCGACAGGATAGTAACCGCCTGCCCATGGGTTGTGGAGCGAGGTCTGGTCGGAACCGAGGTCGACATGGATGTCGTGTTCGGCGGCATATTCCCAAAGGTCCACCACGTTGCCTTGGTAGGCGTATGAGCGGGCTTCCTTCTTGGCGAGGCTTGCGTTGACATGTTTAAATAGTTCCTCGATGTTGTCGTACACCTCATCGACCCAACCTTGCTGATAGCGCTTTTGTGTGGCGGCGGGGTTGATTTCGGCGGTGATGCTCACCACGCCGGCGATGTTGCCTGCCTTAGGTTGAGCACCGCTCATGCCGCCGAGGCCGGCGGTGACAAACAGTTTGCCAGCGGTGCTGCCGCCGTGTTTGCGGGCAGCATTGAGCACGGTGATGGTGGTTCCATGGACGATGCCTTGGGGACCGATATACATATAGGAACCGGCGGTCATCTGGCCGTATTGCGTCACCCCAAGGGCGTTATAGCGTTCCCAATCGTCGGGTTTGCTGTAGTTCGGGATCATCATGCCGTTGGTGACCACCACGCGAGGGGCGTCCTTATGCGATGGGAACAAACCCATCGGGTGACCGCTGTACATGGCCAAGGTCTGGTCTTCGTCCATGTTGGCGAGGTATTGCATCACAAGGCGGTATTGTGCCCAGTTCTGGAAGATGGCTCCGTTGCCACCGTAGATGATGAGTTCGTGCGGATGCTGCGCCACGGCGGGGTCGAGGTTGTTCTGGATCATCAGCATGATGGCCGCTGCCTGCTTGCATTTGGCCGGGTATTCTTCAATTGGCCGGGCGTACATCTTGTAGGACGGACGGAAACGGTACATATAAATGCGACCGTATTTCTCCAGTTCCTCGGCAAATTCAGGCGCCAGTGTGGCGTGGAACTTGGCGGGAAAATAGCGCAAAGCGTTGCGGATGGCCAGTTTTTTCTCGGCCTTCGTCAAGATGTCCTTGCGCTTTGGCGCATGGTTGATGGTCGTGTCGTATGGCTTCACTTCTGGCAGCTCATCGGGGATGCCAGCGAGAATCTCTTTTTGGAAATCGTTGAGTGTGCTCATTTTATGGTGATTTAAATTGCTTTTTCTTGAAAATGCAAAGATAAGAAAAATCCTCGTTATTCTTTGCAAAGAAAATTGTGTATTTTTGTCCTCAAATCTTGCGCTATGAAATGTCGCTTTTTATTGGGTTTGCTGTTGTTGCTGGCTTCGTTTGCAGGAGTTGCACAAAACAATGAGGAACAGTCTTATAAATCCGCGTTTTTTGCTGCCTATAACGCCTGCCCGGATATTCCTAAAGGTCTGCTTGAAGCCGTCTCTTTCACTAATACCCAATGCCATCACCTTGCCGATAGTAACTATTTTCATGAAGGTCCCGATGCCATGCCGCGTGCCTACGGTTTAATGGGTTTGGTGAAGGACGGTAAGAACTATTTCCGCGAGAACCTGCATCTTGTGTCGGAACTATCTGGCATTTCTGAAGCGGAGATTTTGCGTGACCCTGAACGAAATGTGCTTGCTTATGCTAAGGCTTTTTCTTGCTTTGCTAAAGAAACGAGACCCTATGAAATCAATGGTTATCTATCCATCATTCAGCGGCTTTCGGAGTTGCCGATAAGCGAGGAGAAAGATGTGTATCCAATGCAGAGTATGCTTTATTCGGTATGCCTGTTCCTTAACGATGCCGAGAAAGCGAAACAATTTGGTTTCCAAAAATATGACATTGATTTGGAATCAGTTTTTTCTGAGTATTATGAGTTGCTTCATGCTCCTGAACTCAACTTGTCTCGGGGTTCTGACTACCCTCAAGCCATCTGGGATCCAGCACCGGATTGCAATTTTAGTGAACGCACTAGTCAAGTGAAAGCCGTTGTCATTCATTATACCGAAGGTTCTTACGCAGGTTGTATCAGTTGGTTCAAGAATTGCGATGCGCAGGTGTCGGCGCATTATGTCATTCGTTCCTCTGACGGCCAGGTGACGCAGATGGTGAGCGAGGTCGACAAGGCCTGGCATGCCCGTACTGCCAATGGTTATTCTATAGGCATCGAGCATGAGGCATACGGCAATATATGGAGTTATTTCACGGATGCAATGTACCAATCTTCTGCCAACCTGGTGCGTGATATCTGCACACGACATGAGAGCATTGATGGCCATCGCACTTTTTATCGTGACACTTTGGATAATGGTCTCTGCCTCAATAGCGGTCTTCACGACCTTGGCGGAGAGGATGCGTGCACCAAAATTCGGGGTCACCAGCATTACCCCGACCAATCTCATACCGATCCGGGACCCTATTGGGACTGGAATTATTACTACAAACTTATCAATGAAGGCACCCCCATCACCGTTATGGAAGGCGAGGAAGGAAACCTTGACCATCTGGACTATGGCGACGACGAGCGTAAGATATGGGTGATTCGCGTTCCTGAGGGTTCGACTATACAATTGGATTTCAGTAGTTTTCAGTTGGAAGCCGATTACGACTTCCTTTGGATTTACGATGGCGACAATGTTTATGCTCCGAAGATTGGGCGATGGAACACAAAATGTCCTGGAGAGGTGCAATCGTCATCAAATGCAATGTGCTTAGAGTTCCGTTCCGACTGTGCCACTAGCGCTATGGGTTGGAAAGCCTCGTGGAAGGTGCGGTCGCCTATTCCCATTGAACCAGAAGAACCAGAAATAGAGTCGGGTGTTTTTCCCAACCCCACAACAGGTATTTTCACTATTAAGTCAGACCGCGTTGGTTTCACAGACGTGAGCGTCTTCGATGCTTTTGGCACGGAGATGATTCGCGCACGCTTTGTGGATACCCTTGAAATCGATGCAAGCAGTTGGGCATCTGGTGTCTATTTCGTCCATTACGGTGCGCCCGTACAAATGGGCAAGGTCGTCAAGATGGTGAAACTGTAACGTGGGTGTTGAAACAATAATCGCCTACAAGTTGCGTTCATCAAAGGATTTTTCTTATTTTTGCACCCTATTTCAATTGAAATGAGAAACAACACTGTTATATGCAAAGTTTTTCTGTTCCTTCTGGCTTTGACCTGTACGGTTCTTGTGAAGGCGCAGGAACCTTGTGAAATTACTTGTAGCGTCGAAATGCCCGTGTGTAGTGAGTCGCCGGTAACGCTCAGCGTACCCAATAATTATCAGTATTCGTTTGTCTGGTCTCCAGGTGGCCAAACTGCCAACAGCATCACGGTGAGGCCTTATTCTACGACGACTTATAGTGTTGAGGTGCGTGAGACGGAAAGCGGCAATTTGGTCTGCCAGAACGAGATTACTGTAGAGGTGATGCCACGATTCGAGATGAAGTTTCGCCAAATGAAACTCACCTGTAGCAATCGTGAGGAGGAAAACGGTCGCAATGCCCAAGTGGTGGCAATGGTCGATAGCCTCTCGGGCGTTTACAACCCGCCATACAATTACCAATGGGAGTTGAGTCCGTTGCACATCGCCCCCAATGACCCGACATGGGCAATTGGGTTGGAAGCCTTCAAATACTATTATATCAAGACGACAGATGGACGTGGTTGCGTGCAGCGCGACAGCGTGAAACTGAAGGCATATCCCAACCCATTGGTGGAGATTAGCACTGACCCCGGCGACACGGTCTACCTGCAAAACCCGCATGTGACTTATTCTTTTGAAAACCTCTCTTCCGACACCTTGGATATCAGCAATTTCTATTGGATCCTTAACCAACAGTACAACATCACCTCAACGGACGACGAACCCCGCTTCACTTACGTGGAGACAGGCGATTTCTCGACAGAACTGAAGGTTTATAATCCGCAAGGTTGCGACACCTCTTATTATAAAGCTGTCCGTGTAGAACCGGTGAAGTTGAAGATTCCGAATGTGTTTACTCCTAATGGTGATGGCACCAACGACTATTTCATCATCTCCTTAGACGGTGGCAATGACTTGGGTGGCGCCAAAGACGGCGAAGAGCCCGAGTTTGAATACGAGAATTATGAACCCCTTAATCGGTATTATGAGTCTTCGGAACTGACCATCTTCAACCGGTGGGGTCGTGTCGTCTATCATTCCAAAGACTACAAGAACGACTGGGACGGCGGTGGATTGTCAGATGGTACCTATTTTTATGTGCTGAAATGCCATGGCCTGAAAAATGACGCCACGTACCAAGGTTCAGTGATGATTATAAAAACCCATAGATAATGAAAATGAAAACCAGACATATATGCTCGGCCTTCATTGTGGCTCTGGGACTGTTAGTGGCTTGCAATGGCACGGGCAATCAAGGCCAACTTTCGACAGACCTGGTGACGAGTCCCAAGTCGGCTTCAGAGAATTCCGACAAGCAGGCTGCCATCAAGTTCGAGAAAGAGGAACACGACTTCGGCACTTTGTTGCAAGGCGAGGTGGTCACATATTCGTTTCATTTTACCAATACGGGCAATGCACCCTTGCTGATTAGCGAGGTGGGTTCCAGTTGCGGATGCACGGTGGGTGACTATTCCCGTGAACCCATCGCTCCCGGCAAGAGCGGTTCCATCAAGGTGACTTACAATAGTTCGGGGCATCATGGTTTCCAAAGCCGTATCCTCACCGTCATGTCGAACACCAATCCTGCAAAGACCACGCTACGCATCAAAGGTCAGGTGAAAACACCAGACCAGTATTAAGATGAAGTATTCGGGTCTGCGCTGACAGAAATACTAAAACAATTGAGCTTTAAATTATAAATCCATTAAAAATGAACAATTTACTTACAATCTTATTGTTTGGCGGAAATGCCGCTCAAACTACAGAAGGTCAACAGGGCGGTGGTTCCATGTGGACGAGCCTGATTTTCATCGTCCTCCTTATCGTTGTTTTCTGGTTGTTCTTCATCCGTCCGCAGTCGAAGAAGGCCAAAGAGGAGCAGAAATTCCGCGATAGCCTGCAAAAAGGCGATAAGGTGGTCACCATCGGTGGTTTCCACGGCAAGATTGTTGAGGTGAAGGATACCACTGTGGTTATCTCGCTCGCCCCCAATACTGAAGTGGAAGTGGAGAAGACCGCTCTTGTCAAGGACAGTACCCGCGTTGGCCAAGCTTAGTCTTCGGAGGCATGCGTCATGACTGACGAGCTGAATCGAATAAAACAGAAGGTGGAACGCACCAACAAGCATTCCGCCTTCACATTTCTTGTTTTTTTGGTCATTTCTGCAGCAGCTTGGTTTTTGGTCAAGCTGTCGGAGAACTATACGACCCAGACCTCGTTTCGGCTTCAATTGTCTGAGGCGCCTGCCGACCGATGGATTTCGTCGGACGAGCAGACGGTGAAGATGTCGCTCAATGTCGACGGATTCCACGTTTTAAGGTATAAGATGATTCGTGAGCCTAAGCGTGTGGTCACCGTTGCACTAAGCGACGTTCCTTACCGTCAGGAAAAAGGCGATACCTATTCGTTTAGCAGCCAGTATGTGGCCGAAAAGATTGCTGATCGGTTGAAAATCAGTGCTTCCGACATCACCATGAACGATGGCATGATTTATTTCAATATGAGTCCGCTGAAGTCGAAAGTGGTGCCTGTTGCATTGCGTTCCGATATCAAGACTCAGCGCCAGTTTGGCCTCTATGGCATTCCCACGCTGGACCCTGCCTCGGTGACCATTTACGGTCCTGACGAAATCATCGATACGGTGCGTTCCATACGCACGGAGTTGTTTTCAAGGACGAATGTCGGCGAGAGTTTCAACGCGTCTGTCGCCCTTGATCTTATGGACGGGAAGATTCGTTCCAATACCAAGGAAGTGAACGCGACTTTCGAGATAGACAAGTTCACTGAGATGGATGTCGAAGTGCCCATTAAAGTGTCCGATAGTTTGAAAGTCAGGTTTTTCCCAGAGACCATGTCTGTGAAATGCCTTGTGGCGATGCGTGACTATGCCTCCATCGTCCCTGAAAGTTTCACTGTATCCGTAGATGGCCAGCAGTTGAAGGCAATGCAACCTTTGTTAGATGTGCGTCTTGCCACTTGGCCGCCTACCGTTCAAATCCTCAGCACCCGCCCGGATAAGGTGGAATACCTCATCGTTCAATGAAGAAAGTCGCCATCACTGGTAATATCGGCAGTGGCAAGTCATGGGTCTGCGAGTTGTTTAAACAGCAATTGGGCATCCCTGTTTATAATAGTGATGCTGCTGCCAAAAAGATGTATTTTTTGCCCAAAGTGCGGCAACAAATGGTGGAATGCTTTGGTGAAGCGTTTTATCTTTCTGATACAGAGTTAAATAGAGAACTCATTGCTGATTTGATTTTCCATGACGAAAAAGCCCAGCGTGACTTGGAAGGCATCCTCTATCCCGCCTTGTTTGTTGACTTTGGGCAATGGATGGAAGAGCAAGAGGCTCCTTATGTCTTGTTTGAATCGGCATTGGTGTTTGAGAAGCGTTTGGAAAAGCGGTTTGACGCCATCGTAATGGTGTCGGCATCGGAAGCCACACGCCTTCGTCGTGCTATGGAGCGCGACCATTGCGATGAGGCCACCGTCAGGGCACGTATGGCCAAACAATGGCCCGAAGAAGGCAAGCGCCTGCTTGCCGATTACGTCATCTGGCATGAAAACGATGACGAAGATGATGCCTTGATGAGACAAATCATTTCGGTGCACAAGTTTTGCGGAATAAATCCGCAATGATGTTAAAGTTTTTCTTGTTCGTATCGTTTTATTCCGTATCTTTGTGCCAATCTGACTATGGCCTATAGGCCGTAGCCCTATCTTGAATCTTATATTTTGATTATTACGATATGGAGAAAGTATTGCTTTTAGGTGATGAAGCGATTGCACAGGGCTTCATCGACGCTGGCGGCTCGGCCATCAACAGTTACCCGGGCACGCCCTCAACCCAAATCACAGAGTATGTCATCAACTCGAAGCAGGCCAAAGAACTTGGCGTAATCGCCAATTGGTGCGCCAACGAGAAGACGGCCCTTGAGGCCTCCATAGGCGTGGCTTATGCTGGCAAGCGTGCCATGACTTGCATGAAGCACGTGGGTCTCAATGTATGTGGCGACCCATTCATGAATGCTGCCATCATCGGCACGAAGGGCGTCCTTATTGTGGTGGCTGACGACCCGAGCATGTTCTCGTCACAAGACGAACAGGACAGTCGCTTCTATGGTCACTGGGCCATGATTCCCATGCTGGAGCCTTCCAACCAACAGGAAGCTTACGACATGGTACACTACGGTTATGATCTGAGTGAGAAGCTCGGCACGCCGGTGCTCTATCGTATCCCGACCCGTTTGGCCCACAGTCGTGCCGGCGTGGTGCGTAAGCCCGTCCGTCCACAGAACGATCTTACTGAGCCTGCTGATGCCAAGTCGTTCGTGCTGCTGCCGGCCAACGCCAAGCGTCTCTATCGCGACTTGATTGACAAGCAGCCTGCCTTCGAAGAGGCATCGGCCACTTCAGGCTTCAACAAGTATTTCGACGGTCCTAAGAAGAATATCGGTATCATCACCACGGGTATTGCTTACAACTATCTAATGGAGAACTTCCCCGATGGTCAGTGCCCCTATCCCGTTGTGAAGATTACGCAGTATCCACTGCCTTACGACATGATCAACAAACTCTACGACGAGTGCGACGAAATCCTCGTCCTTGAAGATGGTCAGCCGTTTGTTGAAGAGCACATCAAGGGTTTCCTCGGCAAGGGTAAGAACGTCATGGGTCGCCTCGATGAGACCATCCGCCGCGATGGCGAGTTGAATGCTGAAAAGGTGGCTAAGGCCCTCGGCATGGATGTGCCTGTGATGTATAAGGTGCCAGAGGTGGTTACTAATCGTCCTCCTGCGCTCTGCCAAGGTTGCCCGCATGTTGATAGTTATAATGCCTTGAACGCTGTCATGGCAAACCATAAGGGTGGTAAAGTGTTTGGCGACATCGGTTGCTACACCTTGGGCTTCAACATGGGTGCCATCAACACTACCGTGTGCATGGGTGCCTCCATCACCATGGCCAAGGGCGCTAGTGAGGTGGGTATTTTCCCGAGCGTGGCCGTCATCGGCGACGGTACCTTCGGTCACAGCGGTTTGACAGGCCTCATGGACTGCGTCAACGAGAAGGCCAACGTCGTGGTCATGATTCTTGACAATGACATCACCGCCATGACAGGCGGCCAACCTTCGTCGGCACACAATAAGATTCGCCGCATCTGCGAAGGTCTTGGCGTGGAGCCGGAGCACATCCGTGACATCATCCCGCTGCCCAAGAACCACGAAGAGAACGTCAAGGTCATCGAGGAAGAGGTCAACTATAACGGCGTGTCGGTCATCATCCCGCACCGCACCTGCATCGTCGAACTCAAAAAGCACATGAAGAAATAAGACACGAGACTGCGAGACGCGAGACACGGGACAAAAAAAGTCTCGCGTCCTGTGTCCCGAAGTCCCGAGTCAACAATTAAACAATTAAACAGTAAACAATTCAACATATGAAAAAAGATATAGTATTATGCGGCGTGGGTGGCGACGGCATCGTTTCGGTGGCCAAGATTATCTCTGACGCTGCTCTCAATATGGGCATGAACCTGAAACAGTCCGAGATTCACGGCATGTCGCAGCGTGGCGGTTCGGTGTTCTCGCACCTCCGCATCTCTGACAACGAGATATTTGCCGATGTCATTCCTGAAGGTCAGGCCGACATCATCCTCTCATCCGAACCTATGGAAGCCTTGCGTTATCTGCCTTGGCTGAGCAAGGAAGGTTGGGTCATCACCAACAACGATCCCTTCATCAACATCAGCAATTATCCTGACATGGAGAAGGTCAACGCTGAGTTGGGTAAGTTGGAGCATGTCGTTTCCTTCAACGCCAACGAGATTGCCAAACAGTTGAAGGCGCGTTCCAACATGGTGCTTCTGGGTGCCACGGTGCCTTATCTCGGCATCTCCATGGAGAAGGTGGAAGAAGCCATCGCCCACATCTTCGGCAAGAAAGGCCAAGAGGTTGTCGACCTTAACATCCAGGCCGTGCGTGCCGGTTACGCTCAGGCCACGAAATAATCTGTTCTAGAGACGCAATGCTTGCGTCTCCAAAAGAAAATGCCCGATTGGTTTTCCAGTCGGGCATTTGTTTTTAAGAAGGCATGTCATGCCGAACCTTTCTGCCCATAGATACACTCGGCTAAAGTCTGGTATGGCATGGACAGATAGGTGAGCGTATCTATGCCTTCGCCTTGTTCTTTTTTAGAAACACCAAGAACAGCACCAATCCCAAAACCGTTATAGCTGCGCCAATGCCATATTCTACATAAAGCGACAAAGTTGCTCCCAACTCTTCGCCGAAGAACTTCTCAAGAACGCTGAGAATCCAATCAGCAAGACCACCATCAGCGGCCTTGGCCACGAAGAGGAAACAACCCGTCACCATGGTCATGAAGAGGGCAGGGATGAGGGTGATGAGATACCACAGCTTGCCTTTGTTCTTGGCCAAGTATACGGAAATAGTCCAAAGTGTCACTGTGGCCAGCACTTGATTGGCCCATGCAAAGTAACGCCAGATGACCTGGAAGCCTTTGGCATCGGATATGCTGTAGACCAAGATGGCAGCAGTGACAACAAACATCGGGACTGCCACAATCAGGCGGTTCTTGATGGGCTTTTGGTCATAATGCATGAAGTCGGCAATGATGAGTCGCGCCGAACGCAGTGCTGTATCGCCCGAGGTGACGGCAGCGCTGATGACACCCAAGATGGTGATGGTGGCGATGACGGGCGTGAACCAGGTGTTGGCGATGACGCCCACGATGGCGGCACCGCTCTTGCCTGTCACGTCGACGACGCTGTCGGGACCAAAGAAATAGGCGGCGGCGGCAGCCCAGATCAAAGCCACGACACCTTCAGTGATCATGGCACCATAGAAGATGGGGCGACCTTGTTTCTCATTCACCATGCAACGCGCCATCAGCGGTGATTGCGTGGCATGGAAGCCGGAGATGGCACCACAAGCAATGCTGATGAACATCATCGGGAAGATGGGGTTGTTGGTCGCGTCGGGGTGGCGGTTCTGCATGCCACTCCATAACTCAGGAATCTCAGGCTTGTAGATGAGGAAAGCCACAAAGATGGCCACAGCCATGCCCAACAGCAGGATGCCGAAGATGGGATAAATCTTACCGATGAGTTTGTCGATGGGTAATAAGGTGGCAATCAGATAATAAACCAAGATGATGATAATCCAGATGTAAGGATTCCAACCTTGCGTGAAGTTGGCGTTCAGCAGCGTGGCAGGGGTGTTGACGAAGACCACGCCGACCAATATCATCAGAATGATGGTGAAGGCACGCATCACCTGCTTTGCACCATTGCCCAAATATGTGCCATGGATTTCGGGCAGGCTTGCGCCTTTGTCGCGTAAGGAGATCATGCCCGCGAGATAGTCGTGGACTGCACCTGCGAAGATGCTGCCCAGCACAATCCAAAGGAAGGAG
>JAEEGH010010623.1_pt1 | contig 21072 bp, 18 predicted proteins | sample 9134181 | NCBI WGS metagenome assembly JAEEGH01 (sample SAMN16246544, study PRJNA631951) | gut metagenome | biome: gut microbiome; feature: rumen; material: DP-attached | host: Bos | place: Iran: Karaj | collected 2018-10
ATTTAACACCCCCACTTAGCGAGGCAATGAATAACATTGCAGCATGGAGAAACCGCTATGGTAGATCGGAATATCCGCACAAGATTGTAGTAAACATGATGTATCGTGCTTACAGTACCAGATTAGTTTTTCAGGCATTCTCAAGAGGAGAACTACCTGATGGATTTAGTGACTTTCAAGAGGCAATACAATATGTCATGCAGTTCTATAGTATGACGGCATCCAGTCAAGTTCATCAAAACCTCCTATATTGGATGCAGTCTCGACCGACCGAACAAGTCGGCACAATTTGTACTCAGAATTATGAAAACTTAGCGACCAAAGCCGAATACGATAGTAAGGCTAAAGAAGAAATTGAGTTTTCATATGCTTTTGAGATGTTAAATGATATGTGTGTGCTATATTGGATTGCATTCAGACTTTCTGGAAAATCTGCTGTTGATGCCATATCGGCTATGACAGGTGTGATTATAGAAGAGATACCAGGGATGGATTATACAGTTACTAAGCAAGTGTTTCAGCAGCTTTTGGTAGCAAGATTCATGAATTTCCATTATACCCCACTACCCTAGTTCTATGGATCGACCAAATTGGGCCGTCAATTTGCCCGAAAACGTATACCAGCAAATACTGCGCATAATAAAAACAGTGCCAGGTTTTGCATCATACATACATTTTGAGGGAAGAGATAATATGATAGACATGGCGCGTGATTATGCGTCTTGTCTATCGTATGGCAATCTGCTCACAATTGGCGTGCAAACTAATCTTGAACTGATATGTGAAATGATTAGGAGGCAAGGCATTTCTAGCCCTATTTCCATAGAAAAATGGGATCCCCAGCCATTATGGGCAACAAATTTGAATCACGACGAAATAGACTATCTGGATCATTTCATTATTCAGATTAGGGATCTTCCTATTTTTCTTATGGACAGAAAAGAAGAAAGTAACTTAACCCGACTGATAATTGAATTTCAGAAGTCACATAACATACCTGACGATAGGAGTACACGTGAAAGTGAAGTATTAGGAGCAATTAAAGAAAGATTTAATAGAATTATTGCTGAAAAAGAAGAAGCTATCCATTTAGTTGACAATAGTCTTATTGTGGATGATCGTTCAATCATTTCTGAATTCATACAAGATGCAAATGTCAATTTTTACAATGTAAACCTGGATTCTAGGAATTGTGATGAATTTCTCAACAAGTATCTAGTCAAGTTCAACCCTTATATAGCATTTGAGATTTCTGAGAGATTATTACGTTTTGAGAAAGTTAGCCAAATGCTTCCTTTTCTAAAGCAAGCTTGCACCAGTATCTTTGCTTCTCCAAATATTTACTGGCATAACAAAGAAGCTATTTACGGCTGTGCTATTTTATCCCATACACTTATTGAATTAATCGGAATAAAACGGATGCTGGAAATTCAGGATGAAGATCCCGACCTGGTCAGAAAGATATTTCAGAACTCATATCTATTATTGTCTCGTGTCATTTATTGGCATGACATTCAAAATGAAGAAAAGGAATCGTACGATGACAAACTTCTGCCTATTAATGTTCAACACAAACTGAGGGCATATCAGTTAAGGGCCGAACTAACCCAACATTACTATCCTTTTATGCAATCCGATGTCACTCAGGAGGATTTTAATCTTATGAGTATTGCAGACATGATGTCTGCACACCTTCTTTCATATGCGCATCACATCGTTGGAGAAGATTCTCTTTTCAAGCAGAGTGTTAATAAGATGTACAAAACACTGAGAATTCCCGTATATAGCGACATTAACGAGTCATTAAAATATGGATGGCAGAAATTGGATCAATTATCTCAAAAATACTATAAGAACTATATTGATGGTAAGTATTTTCTTGACTATAGGGCAATAAAAGAATTCTTCAATAATAATCATTTCTTCAATGGTCAAAGAGGTATCCACCTATCACAGATAATTAATGTGGATATTTCAAAATTGCCAGAATATGCTATAAATCATGCATATAAGAAGGAACGTGAAGAGATTAAACAATACCTAAATAGCAAAGGGGTACAGTATTTTTACCATTTCACAGAAATTAGCCGTATCGAATCTATTATCCGATATGGAGGTATTCTCTCCTACAAGCAATGCCTTGATAAAAATATCGTTATTCCTGTCACTGATGACATGCAAAAGACTAGAGACATTGATGCGAAACGCGGACTGGAAGATTTTGCAAGATTAAGTTTTTGTAAATATCTTCCTAAGATTGATATAAGAAAGAAAACATATTCAGATCTTGTTCTTCTTAAAATAAGCACAGATGTTGCTCTATACGAAAATACGGAATTTTCAAATATGGAGGCAACCCAAGATGAGATGGAACACGGCCCGTCACTTGAGGATCTCAAAAAGGTGAATATTGAAGTGACCCAACGAGATTTCTGTCAAGAAGATGATCCCAATTACTGGGCATATCAAGCAGAAATATTAGTTAAGGGGAAAATACCACTAAAGTGTATTATTAATATAGAAAATCCAGAAATATTGTAGCAATGCGTAAAAAATACGCAAAAATATTTGGTAGATTCAATTATTATTTGTAATTTTGCAGCGTAAAAATAACACAAAGGAGTAAAAATATGAAGAGAAATTCTAAAACAGGCTTATATGAGTCTCAATACTGGCATCCAGCTGTAACGACTGATGCTGTTGTTTTCGGATTTGATGATACAAAATTAAATGTATTGCTCATAAAAAGAGACAATGCCCCATTTTTAGATTCATGGGCATTACCCGGCGGTTTTATTAGAGAAGAGGACGAAACTGCAATGGAGGGAATATTAAGGGAATTACATGAGGAAACAAATGTCAAAGACATATATCTGGAAGAATTAAAGACTTTCTCTAACAAAAATCGAGATCCCCGTGAGCGTGTCATAACCATCGTATATTTCGCCTTAGTAAAAATGAAGCAATACGAAATTAAAGGTGGTGATGATGCCAAAGAAGCAAAATGGTTTCCTATTGATGAACTTCCGAAATTGGCTTTTGACCATTCCGAAATCATTCAGACTGCTATTGACCGTCTACGGGAAAGAATACACTTCACCCCTATTGGCTTTGACTTACTGGATGACATGTTTACCATGCCACAACTCCAGAACATTTACCTGGCGATTTTGAATCCTCCTGCAGATGATAAGAAACTAAGAGATCGTCGTAATTTCCCTCGCAAGATGTTGAAGTTAGGTTATATAAAAGAGACCGAGAAAAAAGTAACCGGTACACCATACAAACAACCCAAACTGTATACTTTTGATAAAGAGGCTTATGACACTGCTAAGAAAATTGGCATGAGACTTGAATTCTAACAACCTAATATAGGACCTCCCCTATGCGGGAGGTTTTCTAGGCGAAATTCTTCTTTGCGTAAATATTACACACAGGGATCTTTCGCCAGGCATTTGACACAACAAAAATTCTTTGCGTAAACATTACACTAAGATACGTTTTATGAAAAAGGAACATGAATGGCATAATATTGCCGATGTGAACGTACAAAGAGTATGCGATAATTCAATTGTCGCGTTAACCCTATACGTTAAGATAATAAATGGAGAAAGATTCTATAAAGTAAACGGTGAGCATGTCAGATTGCTTCCGTATACAGAGTATGTCAACGGATTCGGATATAACGCTGTTACTGCATCATACCGGTTGTATCTTTAATGGCATGTATACATTTTCAATAATAAAACATATAAGCTTATGAGAAAAATTAAGAGTTTATTTGGTTTTTTCAAGAAGAATGAACCAAAAAGAACGGCAAACTTGAAAAAGAATGCCAAGGTTGTTAATGCTTCACCTGATACAAAAATGAGGGATGTAGAAAGAAAAAAGGAGGCGCTAGAAGCTGTTTGCGATGAAATGACAGTCGAGGTCAAGGATGTTCCTTCCGAGAAACAACTGAAAAATGAAGTTGAAAGCAACGTCCAACCAGAAGCAGCAACAAATGATGAAGGCCTAAAGGCTCAAATCTACAATCTGATTATTGTTGACGAAAGTGGCTCAATGAGTCACCTAAGAGATGTAACTCTTTCAGGTATTAATGAAACAATAGGAACAATAAGAAGTGCCCAAAAGGAGTTCGCAGAAACACAAGAACATACTCTGACTCTTGTGACATTCGATTCTTGTCCAAACAGGGCTGACGTAAGAACCATGATTGACAATTGTCCAATAGACAAGGTAAAGGAATTCAGGGATTATATGCCAAATGGTTGTACTCCTTTATATGACGCTATGGGGCAGTCACTTACAAAATTACACGCTAAAATCAAAAACAATGTCAAAGCTTCCGCTGTAGTCACTGTGTTAACAGACGGACTAGAAAACGCCTCCAAAGAATGGGATGCTTCTGGATTACGTCGATTAATAGAACAGTTGAAAGATGAAGGATGGTCGTTCTCATACATGGGATCCGCTCATAACGTAAAAGAAGTAACAGATCTTCTATCGATTGAAAACGTTGTCGAATTTAGTCATGATGACTTTGGTGCCGATAACACCTGGCATCGTGAGCGTTCGTCCAGACGTGCCTACTATCGAAAGATGAACATGATGTATTGTTCAAACCCCGATATTTCAGAAAAAGATCTACAGGAGAAGAAACGCCAATTTGCAAATGAATACTATAGTCCCAGAGTCACACCTGAGAACATTAGGACTCTTAAAGAGAATGAGATATTTGTGTTTGGCAGCAACATCGGAGGTTTTCATGGTGGAGGAGCAGCAGCCTTTGCCATGCGCAATTTTGGTGCTGCCTGGGGACAAGGGGAAGGAATACAGGGAAGAAGTTATGCAATCCCGACCATGGAAGGTATTGAGCAGATAAAAGAATCAGTGGGACGTTTTACTGATTATGCATCCGAACACCCCGAGTTGCGCTTTTTAGTAACACGTATTGGTTGTGGTGTCGCAGGGCATACTTTCCAAGAAATAGCGCCGTTGTTCAAAGACTGTATTGGCCTCGAGAATGTTGCTCTTCCTTCTGAATTTTGGGATGTATTGGGACTAAAGATGTATTGAAGGCGTTATCATTCTCCCGTTCACCGGGAGAATGATAATATCAAGATTTTCATGGAAATAAACAATATATTTGATAACAACACATAATTGATGGCATTATACAGTAAAAAAGCATTGAATTCTCAATTCTTTTTGTAACTTTGCAGCAAACTTACACTATTCAAGGTGTTATGAAGGTATAAACGTTATTTACTAAAATGATTTTGGCTCATGCATAACATTTTCAGAAGTAATTTCAGATATATTGCCCAGCGATATGAAGAGTGGCAGGGAGGAGTGTGCATCAATAAAGGGTTAATTGATGCGGAAATCATAGCGGAAGTCATAGATGAAGAGACCATCAGATTTAAGATAGAAGATGCGGATAACTTGAATATTCTGAAGGATTTTGAGTTTGAATTATTGAATCCAATGTCAGAATCACTTCCTGATAGAATTCAATACATTCACTCAACTAATGATTTCAATCCCATCGTTCCTATAGTATGCCACATATTTCACAAGGACAACAATATTGAATATGTAAGATTTGCCATGACGAATCCTGATAGAATCATAGAGTTCTATGGAAATGTCGTAGAGATGAGTCAGCCACACAGATTGTCCCCAAAAGAACAGGAAGATTATCATGGAACCACAGCAGATTCTATTTTGTCTGAGTTGAGAAGCTATGGGATGTATGAATCAGGTGCCATAATGGAACGCGCAGCGCAATTATTTTGGGATAATGCAAAGGTGGAAAATAAAGAGCAAGTCCGTCTCATTATTGAATCACATAAGCTTTTCGTAGAAGTCTACAAAATTGCTCAAGAAGAGAAGGATTATTCAGATGAGGAAAACGACTCTGAGCCGATGATTCTTCCTAAAGTATATCTTTTTATGGCATATTGCAACTATAAGATTGGCAACATAAAAGATTCGTATTTGATAGCGAAAATGGCTGAGCATTCACTTGAAGAAGTTTTAAGGACATCACTATTTACAGGCATTAGAGATATGGTTGGTGGTAAGGATATCGACGAATTCCTTGATATTCTAAAAAATCAATATGGAGACGAGATTTCCACCATTTCTGAAGAAACTATTGATCCTTGTAAATTAGATTTAGATTTACTCAGAAAAAATGAAGTATTAAATGGTGACGAGTCCGGAAAGCCAAATAAAGCACAAATCAAAAGTCTTATTGAGGCTATTAACGAAATAAAGGAAAATATATTACAATATGCAGATTCGAGCCACAATAATGAGCTGGTCATGAGGGCCTTTCAGTTTTCCAAAATGCTTGAATTGTATACATATCCCCTTTTGTATGCTTGGCAAATATATAAATACGGATGGCATAGTGACTTTTGGGAGGAAGGAGAGTCCATGCTTGACTATATGATGTTTGAACTTAAATCAAGGGAAATGACAAAGCAATTGCTTGACACATTAGAACAGGGAGATTCCCCATTTAAGAATTTTGAACGTAACGGAGCTATTACAAAAGATCTTATCAGAATCTATTCTATACTTATTAAAGACAATTCTTTTGAAACATAAATAGCAAAGCAAATATGATATTAAACTTTTTATAACTTATTGTATTTCTTATTATATGACCTGCTAACACTTAATATTGCGCCGATATAAGCACAGTTAATGATTGTTGAAGTTCCACCTTTCGATATCAGGGGCAATGGTTGCCCTGTTACAGGGACAAGGCCCACAGCAACCATCATGTTAAAAATAGCCTGAGATGTTAGCAATATACCAAGTCCCATGACTAGAAAGGCTGGGAATTTCTTTTCGCATCTACTTGCTATTCGACCACAACGATAGAGTAGTATAATAAATAGGAAAGTTACAGCAAAAGCCCCCGCCAAACCTAACTCCTCAATGATGATAGCAAAAATGAAATCTGAGAATGCTTGTGACAGAAAGTCACGCTCAGTACTTCTTCCAGGTCCCTTTCCTAAAATTCCACTTGTAACAATTGCAATATTTGCATGAGCTACCTGTGCATTTTTGTCAAGATCATATTTATCAGGAGTAGGCATTGGTTTTCCAAAATTAACAATTCTACTTTTCCAAGTGTCAACACGATGAAATATTTTCTCTATAATGTTCTTCTCTTTGAGATTCTCCACCTGTTCTGTTTTTGCCTGTTCCTTTTCTTGGTCACCCACATCATGGCCAACTATCATAATCATTGCCAGAGCAAAAGCAACAATTAGTATTATGTACCCAACAAGTTTCAAAAGCTGTTTCTTAGGCACAAGCCCATAGAACATCATCATAAAGACCACGCAGAAAAGCATAACTGCCGTTGAAAGATTCTCCAGTCCAATCATAATACATGTTGGGATGGTTACCCAAAGAATTACCTTAAAAGCACTTTTGTCCGCCCCATTTTCTCGTTGCGACATGGCCAAAATCTGAGACACGAGCAACACAATAGTACCTTTGGCTATTTCTGAAGGCTGAAAGGTAATGCCTAACAAACTAATCCATCGCCCTGCATCGCCGACTTTTGCCCCAGCTATTAACACCCACAATAAAGTTGCTGCTGAGAAAAAAGTCAGGAATGGAATCATCGTCCTATAGTGCCTGTATGGGATATTTTGCATGATGATTGCTACTAGCACACCAGCAATAACAGTGAAAGAGTGAAACGAAATTGGTTTGAGATAGTTTTGACTCTTATAGGTCAGTACACTTGAAGCAGAAAACACTTCGACAATACTGACCATACAGAGTAAGAAGAGTATCATCCAAACAACCTTGTCACCCTTGAATATGTTACCTATTTTTATGTTCATACAGTCTTCTCCTCTACCATTTGCCATATACTACTACTCCATTTAACGAGTCTCTCCATAAATTAATCTCAATATATTCATCATGATTAAAAATATGAGGATTGCTATAGTGAAGCCGAACACTATCAACAATAATACATACACGATAGAAGTCCTCCTCGTTAGATTTAACAATTTTACCTGCTTCCTGTTCAAACTTATCGAATATGGATTTGGGTATTCTCTCATCAAACTCAATAATCATGGAATCTCCGAAATCACCAGTAAAGTGAACTTCTCCTGGTTTATAATCCTTTATTTTGAAATCCGGCAATCTGATTCCAATAGCATCTTCGATTTTGGTTGGATTATCGAACCAGGTCTTCCTGACATCAGGATTGCCCAAATCGTCAAAGGATTTAGCTACATACAAAACATATGAACCAACCATCAGAGCTGCTACTAAAAGTGTAAGACACCCGATACCGGAACAACCCCATATAATATACTTTTTATTTACCATAGTCGTTTTGCCATCTATTTATACCTCAGCAATATCGTCGGAAAAAACTCCACCGCCTCCATACAGTTGGTGCAGACAGACAACTCACCTTTATACCCTAATGGTCCTGCTTCATGGCTATATTCATACCACTGGAGATTTTCAGATTTGCACCCACAACGCATACAGGGAATTCTGTAAAGGCGTGGTTCAAGGTCTTTCCCCATTCTGTGAGGCATGACTGTTTGTGCTTTAAACAATAGTGGAGAATGATCCAAGTCCCAATACCTGATCATTGGACTTTGAAGCGGATTCGGGCAAAGAATAAGCTGTTTGGCTTTTCCTTCTTCAATTCGGGCCATCTGATATAGTATCCTCTTCCCTCTTGGTTCTATACTTAATACTTCCCTATCATAATACTTGCACAACTTAATATTGTAGTTTGTATTAACGGCAGGTTCATTCCACCTTTCAAGCCAATCTAACCAATAGGAGATCACATTTTTCTTCCCTGATATCTCCTTGTTGTCATAAAGAATCTGAACAACATCGTCAGCTAAGAACCAATCTACACATGAGAAATCCTTTTCCATCAAGGCCTCATGAAATAGTTTTGAGAACTTTTCGTATTCTGTTTCTTCCTTTTTAACAATCGATCGTTTCGGCTTTTTTGACATAAAAACAGCGGGAAGTGTCATATCAACGGGACGCATCCATAAGCTTTTTAGCATATCGTCCTCTATTGTCGGTTCTAGAGCGGCCAGATTACCTCCTTGGTTAAGAACTACCACATATTTGTCGATTCTTTCCTGGAATATAATCTCTGCAGAAACAGGGTTGTTTTCCTTTCTGATGGACTCGAACTTTCCTGTTATATAATCTATGTAGCGGTTCTTCCCCTTCATGGTTTCTAAAACCCATATTGAAATATATTCGAAGTCATCACTCAAAATTGACTCGAATAAAGATGCGTCAAGTTCATTCCATGCTCGACATATAACCTCTGACATTCTTTTTCCTAATTCCATATCCATACTGATTAGTTGTTGTATAGTTGCGGTACTATTCTCTTGCCTATCTCTCACATTCTTGTAATCTGCATTTTTCGATCTCAACATCAAGAGTCCTAGCCGTTCTGAAAAAACTATCCAGCATCAGCTTAAGATAGTCAACTACATCAGGTATCTGTGACACAAACAAAAAATGTTTCTTAATATGTACTGCCACGTCATCTGAGTCGGAAATACTGTAAAAGACAGAAACTGTTCCTCGCATATTAATGTCATTTACCACCTGTCGCACCCTAGCAAACTCGTCAATATCGAACTTGGAGAAACTGTGACACCAGGGCCATATTAGGTTCACAAATAGGCAGTCATTCACAGCTTCCATAAGGAAAACGATACCCTGATACTCAAACTGGATGCGACCTTCCTCTGTTTCTTTAGGCTCACATCCCATTTTTGGAAGTATTTCCATTACTAAATCACGGGTACCCATATTTCCCTGTGTCATAGTTAATCCTAGTTCCTCTTCAACGGCGTCCTTTTTTGACATGAGTTCTTCGAAACAACGGTTTTCTTCCGCCTCTTTCTCTTCACGTAATTCCTTATAGTATCGGTAAATACTATAAACTATAAAGGCTACAGCCAAGGACAATGCTCCGCTCATATTCTATTGTTGTGCTTTGATGACAAGAACCTGTTTCTGATTATCAATTTCAATTTTCCCTAGTCTACCCAATACGCTTTGTCCGAGCAGTAATGGAGCTTTCTGGTTACGAACGACAGATGCCCGGACATTTTTTAGGCTCTGACCTCCAAAGTCTACATCCTTTAAAATAATGACAGTGCCGACATTTACATCTCCGTCAGCATCCATGTATCGCTGGTTGCCAATTATGTCATTTACTGACAGATATCCGTTTTTCATCATGAATGATGCTTCAACAAGCGACAGTGTTACATCACTTGCGCCAGTATCAAAAACAAAGTGGAGAGGAAGACCATTAATTTTACATTTAACTTTATACACACCACTTTCCTTAGTAAAGGGGATCTCTGAAACATCTTTATTATTCGATGTTTTTTGTTGTTCAAAAACACCTACATCATTAGCATCCTCTCCATGTTCTTTGTATTTACGAATGAGAGCTTTGAACTCTTCCATATCTCGGATTGAGTCCATATCTTGATCCCTTGAAATATGTGCGAAACGGCGATATCCATGCTCCAAAGACATCTTCAGATAATCCAAGGCCTTTTGTTTATTGCCCATTCTTGCATATAGGCAAGCAGCATCATAATAGCTCCCTGCACGGTCATCATCTTTTGCAATGATGCAATCCATCATTTCAATTGCTTTCTCATACTGTCCCAAACCTTGGTAGGCATAGTGAATACAGTTATACTTCTCAGGTGTGTCTTCCAGTTCAATTACCTTTCTGAAGTCTGCTTCAGCCAAATCTTTTTTGCCCTGCTTCAGATAAATGTCTCCGCGAGTCTCAAAAGCATAGGATTCCTCTGGATCTAGAACCACACACATCGACAAGTCTTCCACCGCTCCATTCAAATCACCTGACAGTTCCTTAAACCACCCACGACGATAATAACCAAAAGCATATTCTGGTTGTGCGGTGAGAATCTGGCCATACACATTAATTGCCGATGTAACATTCCCTTGTTCATATAGGATATTTGCTTTTCTTTCAAGTATAGACAGGTCTGTGCTATCCATATTCAAGGCCTGATTAATGCTACTTAGGGCTTTCTCGTACCGGCCCATTTCAGAATAGCAATTGGCTATTCGACTGAGAATGAGGGGCGAGGAATTTCTTCTGTTTGCTTCCGAAAAAGCATCGATGGCCTTCATATATTGCCTATCCTGTTCATACATTGTTGCTGTTGTATATGGCCATCTTGGTTCATTAGGATATTTGGCTGTCTGTATTTTCATTTTCGATATGAGGACAGAAAAAGCCGGCTCTTTGATAGTTGTTGCCAAATACATTGCTTTTCTGTCCCAATCGTATGACAACGCAGAAACAATGTCATCGGTGGCCTCGTTCCACTTTTCTAATCCTATGTAGGACTCAGCACGGAAAGCATATCCAGATGAGTAATCATTTGCCAGTTTTGTAACATAGTCAAACTGTTTGATGGCATCATTCCATCGCTTTTGCGCGTTAGCATTCCTACCGAGGCCCATGTAGCCCATGACATCACCAGGTTTTAATTCTGTCATCTTTCGATAATCAGCATCAGCAAGGTCATATTTCTCTTGTTCGTAATATATCTGAGCCCTTTTCTCATACAGATCCTCTTCATCTGGTTTGGATTTTATGGCCAGATTATAATCAGAAATAGCTTTCAGAGTATCGCCTAAGTTTAGATAAACATTGGCACGAGTTGAATATGCAAATATCACATACTCGGTGTCCTTCTTTGGCAGATACTTAAGAGCCAAGTCGGCTGCTGTAAGAGCACGCCCTAATTCTTCATTCTCAAATCTTAGCATAGCAATCCATGAATATGAATACCCGTTTTTAGGATTGTCGGCAATGTCCTTGTTAAAAAACTCAAGTGCTTCTTGCGTTTTTTTGTTTTGCATTGCCTCTAAGCCTCGTTGATAATTATAAGACTCAGGACGTTTAACACTTTGGGCATATACACCAATGATAACCCAAGCAATTAATAATAAAGCTAGAAATATTTTTTTCATAATCAATATATTCTTTTAAATTCATCACCTATCTGATTCCAGAAGATTCTTGAGAAACAATGCCCGTTCACGCTCATTATCCTACTTACCTTGAAAGTCCGTTCCTCACCCATATCCAAACGGCATGCATGAATATACATCCCACCGTAATAGTTAGAATACTTTATGTCAGCGATTCTACATGTAAAAACTCTGCCATTCCTAGTACAATACTCAATCTCAATTTCTTGATTCAGTAGCACTGCCCTGTCAATTATCTCCTCTATGCTCATACTTTAGTAAGGTGCCGGACCGTTTATTGGAGGTGGAAGGGAAATGGGAGCATCACCAAAAGCATCTACTCCTACAGGCTGATTATTCTCACCATTAAGTTTGTCGCCTCTAATCTCGCCACCTTCTGTCAAAGGCATATTGCTTAACGAATTGTCCTCTGGATTCTCAAAGCGTGTGTACTCGCCTTTAAAATCTAGCAGAACGATGTCCGTAGCTCCTTTACGATGCTTGGCGATAATAATCTCAGCTTTGCCGTGATAGTCGATAGTACCATCAGAAGATTGATACAAATGGTAGTATTCGGGACGGTGAACGAAAATAACCATATCTGCATCTTGTTCAATGGCTCCAGACTCTCGAAGGTCAGACAACATCGGCCGTTTGCCTTCAGGCCCTTCACGTCCCTCAACACCTCGATTCAACTGACTCAGAGCAATAATCGGGATATTGAGTTCTTTTGCTAATCCCTTTAATGACCGGGAGATATTTGAAACCTCTTCCTGTCTATTATTATATCTCATCCCATTGGCATTCATCAACTGTAGATAATCTATCATAATCAGTTCAATATTATGCTCGTTCTTTAATCTTCGTGCTTTGGTCTTTAGTTCGAAGACTGAAAGTCCAGGCGTGTCATCTATGTACAGTGGAGCACCAATAAGGTTGTTGATACGTTTGTCAAAGCGTTCCCATTCGGTAGCATCCAGATTGCCATTAAGGATTTTCTTTCCACCAATTTCACAGACATTGGATATCAGTCGGTTCGTCAGCTGCACACCGGACATTTCAAGTGAGAAGAATGCCATAGGCTTTCGTAGGTCAGCGGCAATATTCTTTGCCATTGACAGCGCAAAGGCCGTTTTGCCCATTGCAGGTCTGCCTGCGATGATAACTAAGTCAGAGTTCTGCCACCCACTGGTTACGTCATCAAGCCTATAGTATCCAGTAGAAATACCAGTAACTCCACCATTTTTCCCTGCTGAAGCCTGCATAATCTTAGTTGCTTCTGCAATCAGAGGATCTACAGAGGTGTAGTCCTTCTTCATGTTTTTGCTTGCAATCTCAAATAGAATGCTTTGTGCTTCCTGCATGACTTCATTTACGTCACATGTCTCATCGAATGCCTTGGTTCCGATGACACTCGTATAGGAGATAAGCTGCCTAGAAAGGTACTTCTCCGCAATGATGTTGGCATGATACCCGATGTTGGCTGATGTGGCCACTCTCGAACTAAGTTCTGCGATATAACCAGGGCCTCCAACCTCTTCTAGTGTTCCGAGTTTGGCTAATTGTTCTGTTATAGTTAGAACATCTATAGGTTTTTCCTCCATGCTCAGTTGCTGAATAGCCGTGAATATCTTTTGATGTCGTGGCTCATAGAAACTCTCGACATGCAACAATTCACAAACCTCCATATAGGCATCTCTGTCAATCATCAAGGCACCAAGGACAGCCTTTTCAACTTCAGGAGCCTGCGGTTGAACATGGCCATATGCAAAATCCAAAGGCAACTGGCTGCCTTGCCCCTGACTACGCTTGTATTGAGTTCTTTGCCCTGGCATATCTTATTTGTCTGAATCCATCTGTTTCTTCTTACTTTCGGCCCAACGTTGGTTTGCCTTAGTGGTTTCCGACAACGTATCGAGAATCTTTACCTTATCCTCGTCTTCAAGAGAATCATACCGCTCTTTCATTTCCATGACAATGAATTTACCATAGCCATTCTCATCGTGGAGATTATCAATCAGTTCGTCCACGTTCATGCCTTTAATCTTCTTGTCCCGTTCCTCAATCCTATCTTTGAACAGAAGATTGAAGATGGCCTCTTTGAGCGTCTTCTCATGCTCTATCCATTTACTGCGAAAGAGTGAAACCTGCTGCTCTCTGGTCAATCCAGGCAACATATCTACACACTTCCTCAATTCTTCATCGTTCCACCCAGAATAGTGGAATTTCTTCACTTGCTGAATAATGTACTCGTAATCTGTCATAATCGTAATAATTGGTCTGTCTGCAAAAATAGCTTTTCTTTTTCACTTTGAAAAGCAAAACTGACCCACAAGGCTTGTGAAATCGTCATTTTATTCCCAAATGACTAAGTCACGAGGTAAGTCGATTCCCTTTGGCTCTCCACGTGTACCTTTAATATAATAATGCTTAGCTATATTACCTTCCATCATGCAAAGGAAAGCCTTCTTGATTCTTGCACATTTTTCATTGATGGAATTCAGCAGCGGATTCGTAACATCCTCGATGCTTTGCAAGGTTCTATCGGTTAATCCCCATGGTTTCACTTTGTCATATAGATGAGTTAGTTCCTTACGATAGTCGGGCAATGTCTTGAATATAATCCCCTCTGGATGTCTCAGAAATAGCATATAGATAGCTCTAACTAAGGGCTCCATATGAACTTCATTCTGTTTGTCACCAAGAAAAATCCTGCAGTCTTTGCTGATTATCAACATGGGCAGCGGTCTTTCGACATAAAACAGAGATGCGATCTCGCTTTCGCTCACTCCGCTTTCTCTGAGTAAACGAACCTTCTGCTTTACATCATCCAAAAGAGTGGAGCAACTATTGTGCTCCAATTCTTTTGAATTTTTACCTGTTTGACTGTTGCCCATGAACGAAAACTGTTTTAGAAACCCAGAGCATCCATCATGGCATCATATTCCATAGGATTCCTTGGCATCTCGCCGTACATTCCGTCTGTCAGAGCATCCCAGGAATCTTCTTCTGTCCACTCATAGCCACCATCATCGTAGCTTTCGCACTCGTAATCATCATACTCTTCATAAGAGTCATCATAAAGGTTTCTTGCCATACCTTTCAACTTTTGTATTAACAGTGCACTATGCTCTGTTTTCTGTTGCAAAGGTACGGCAAGACTGCGAACACAATGTTCGCACAATAGAAAACTAATCAATATCGAATTAAAGAAATTTTCTAAAGCTTAACAGATGCGATAATTATTCGGTTATCAACTTTTACTTTTCCACATAATATAATTTTTCAAAAGGATTTCACTGATATCCTCATCTGTTTTATTTTGATAATCAAACAATGATACAACAGATATATTTTTCCTGTTTTTAATGGCAGCTTTGATATTTTTTACGTCCTGTTCGTAAGCTATAATTTGCCAAAAAACGTTCTTTCTTTGCTTCATTCCTTCAACTGCAGCTGAAATGGAACTAGAATCATCGTCAGTGAATATGATACAAAGTGCGCCGTCATTTATGGAGCTATTTGCTTTCTCAACAAATTTTTGCAAATATGTACCCTCATTTTTACTGGAAATACTATTAATTTGATCAATTTGGTTAATTCCATAACAACCTTCAAATTGTGCATTATCTCCAAATGTCCAAATGTTCACGACTTTCTCTTCAGTCAGAGCAAGTGATGCAGACAATGCTTTCTTCGTTATCTCATGAACGTGTCCTTTTGCATAAGTATCACTCATAGATCCGGATATATCCAAGCACATTATCAATCCTGATGCCTTAATTGTTTCAATAACCGCCTCTTGTTGTCTTGTAAGGACCTTTCCTACTTTAACTTTGGATTGGGATACTACTTGTTTTGTAGGTGTAATTGTTCCTCCCGTTGTTTTCGAATGCTGAACTTTTACTTGCTGTACCACATTATTCAAAATAACATTCTGAATACAAGCTATATTATCAACAACCTTGAATGCCTCATTATATTTTTCCTGAACGCCAGGATTAATCATCTCCAAATACTTAGGATTTAGATCTACGGCTTTCTTTAGTGCTGTAATTTTATCACGTTCATCAGTGCTTTCTCTTGCTTGCGCATCTAATTCCTCTGTAATATATTGTTTGAATGCACTGCGATCATACTCAGGACGTTCTTTTACATAATCAGGCATCTTGTCAATGCACTTGTATTCGGCGTTTTCTATCAACTCATTAAATTCATCTTTAAATTGTTCAACAATCTCTTCATCTTTTATTACAACCATATTTTCGTAATTCTTAGAAGAGAATCTGGTCCAGTTATAGGAGCCTGTAATAAGCAAATTGTCATCAATGATGACAAATTTATGATGAAGAAGATGGGGATATTCTACAAGGCTTAGTTCGACGTTCTCATTCTCTATCAGCTCATTAAAATTCAGACAATATCCTCCGTTGTTGATAAGGTCATTATTAATAATCAACTGAATCTTTATGCCATCACTTGCCATTTGTTTTAATTGCTTAAACAAGTTGTAGTTGGTGAACCATGAAACAGCTATTTTTAAGGATTTTCTTGCGTATGTCAAGTTGTTTTGCAACTGTTTCAAAATATCTTCATTGAAATATGCAACTACAGAACTTGATTTGAATCCCTCTTTTGCTGGTTCTATCTCTATTGCATCGGGCAATGGCAAAGTAACCACTTCTGGCTTTGGTAATGATTGAACAACACCTTGTTCTGTGAAAACAAGAGGTGCAGCATAGCTTTCTAGAAGTGTATTATCTATTATCCTTAGCTTATATTTATTGGTCCATTCTGCACACAATTTCTTTTCCATTTCTGGGATAATGGCTGGCGAAAAGCTCCTATTGTAGGCAACCAAAGCCATTGCTTCTTCATACTCTTCATCAGAATCAACATAAAGATAAGCTTGAGCCAATTCTTCAATAACTTCTTTAATGAAATACCTGTCAACTTTACTTTTGCTTTCAGCTATACTATGCAGACGCTTGCAATAGATTTCATCAGACACCTTGACGAACTTTCCTTTGTCGTTTTTGTCTTCATCAGTTTCCCATTCTTCTATGTTAGGAAACGTCGACCAGGGAGCAATATTCTCATAAATGATCTTTGTACCTTTGGGCACAACCAATGTGGCATTCTCACCCAAATTGCCCAAAGTATCTTCTCTTGACGTTAAAGGAGCATAGGTGAAACATCTCACAACTAAACTGTCATTGCAATCATCAAAAATGTTGTCACCCAAATTATCCAACGATGAAAACAATTCGATATTTGTAACATTGTGAGTTGATTGAAAAGCACAATTATGTATTTCTCTTGTTTTGTATAGGGAGATGGTTTGGGGTAATGCAGAGTCGCTGCAGGAGTTAAAAGCGTCTGTTTCTATTATTTCAAGCCTTTCAATGAAGTTTAGAGCAGGCTGGCATTCAAATGATTCAAATGCACCCCTTGGTATCGTCAATACTAGGCTACTAAACTTGAATTCTTCACTGACAACAGCTTCTGCAAAACAACCTACTCCTATCGACTTGACACTATTGCGTATATTTAGTTTTTTTAATTTAATTTCTTGAAAAGCATAATCACCAATTTCAACAACTGAAGTGGGGATTATAACCATATCCAAACTCTGACATTTCGCAAAGCAGTAATTTCCTATTCGTGTAACGGTATTAGGTATTATAACCTTTCCAGTTTTTGCATTCGGACAAAAGAGGATTTCGGTCATATCGAAATTATATAAAATTCCATCTTTTGCCTTATAGAACTTATTGTTCTCGTCAACGGTTATTTCTTTTAAATCACGGCAGTCTGAAACATTATCAATAAAAAACGTTTTAAGATCTTGGGGAATTTCTAATGTTTTTAATGTAGGAGGGAAATTGTTATGACCAATACTCTTTAACCCCTCTGGCAAACTAATACTTGTTATTTTTGATTTTTCAAAGCAATGATTGCCAATGACCGATAACGAAGAAGGAAGAGTAACAGAGATAATTGAAGAATTACTAAAACACTCGTCACAAAGTTCCGTAATACCATCCATTATACGATATGAATCTTCATCATTATAACATCCGCGTATATTGCAAGACGTAATAGCTCCAACACCTTCAACACAATGTGTTCTTTGACATACAGTTCCTCTACCATAATATTTTACATCCCTGTAATCATCATAACGATCTACAGCATTTGGACCACATTCTCTGTTATATTTGTATTGTGCCATAATTGTTTCATATTTCGTTTTTCTTAATAATTATTGATAACACACATATTCATGAAATATTTTCTTTAATTACATTTGAATAGGTTCTGTTAGTTGTGAAATAGACAGATATCTATACCCAAAATATTTATAATACATTTGGCTTGGAAACCATCCATTTGCATAATTGTACACGCCAAAATCAGAGTCATATAAACTCATAGTAAAAACTCTCATAGAGTTGTACTCAATGACTTTACCATTGATATCTCTCTCTGGTTTCCAAACATCATGTTCTGAACATAACCCATATTTGGCTTCATCTGGTGTGAATTGATGGTAAAGAGGTCCATGAAGGCTCTTGATTTCTTCAAATTGTCCTACAATCGGCTTTTGTAGAGTATTTAAAAGCTGGATAGAAGCTTTATCCAATGTTACTCCATTTTCTAAATTATAAATCAAATTAATTATGTCTCGCAAACCAGATGAATTCTCGTTGCCATAAATAGGAATGATATCCAAAACTTTCGTCGGATTATCAATACTTACCACGCATACTTTCAGATATCTATCCATTTGCCCGTCAAAAGATTTTCTTTTGAATGGAAATGTTGCCCAATTCTTAAACAAGTATTTTTCCATATATAATCCGCTGTGTTATTGATTTATAATTAATTGTTCTACCAACCCAAAGACGGACAAAACATCCCGTACGGAGAATTTCTCTATCTCGTCATTCTCAATCAAGTTGGGATGGGTGAAATTATTGCGCTTTGTCACAATATTATAAGCGTCTTGGTTATATGCTCCCACAACATGGAGAGTGTTACATATTTTTGGGAAATATGAAAGACCTTGATTTTTGTAGTATACTAATTTCTTAGATGTTGAAGGATTGAATTTTTTACTGCTAAATTCTAATAATTGTGAATCATCTTTCCTTAATTTGTAATACGAACGAACTTCTCCGGAGTCCATTTCTTCTACTATAGGACTTGGATCAATCCACTCATTGGCTGTCGCTTCAATGATTCTGAAAAGATTCATAAAAGCGGTAGCATAGGCATATTGCAAATCTTTGGAGAACAAGGCATCTTCGGTCATTGTTAATAAAACCTCGACTGCCTTAGCATATTCTAAATTGATTTTATTTTTTCTTCGCAATTTGTTTATATACTCTTTCTCCTTTTGAATTTTCTCCCATATAACATATTTATATGTATGCCTTGAACATTCTGATAATGCGTTAACAAGCTGACAGATGGACTGAGTTGTAGTGTCCTCACCATAAGAAAGCTCAGGCGCCTCCTTCATGATGAAATTATCAACCTCTGCTTTCTGCAAAGCTTGAAGATTCCAAATCTTATTTGTTGCAGAGAACATCAGAACTTGTATTCCACGATTATAATGTTTTATTTCCCGGAGTAATTTGTATCCAGTAATATCTTTGATATTTGCATTATCAAAGTCGCTAGGATGCAATCGAAGATCTAATATGACGACATTAACATTAGAAGATTTAACTTTATTCATTACATGATTTATGATTTCGACCTCAGACATTGATTTGATTTGGCTGCCAACATAGTCAAACTCTTTTATTTTGTTTACATCATAAATTATGTTACATAGGAGTTCATACCAACCTTCGTCTGCTTCATCATCAACATATAATATATTGAGATCGGGAATATTTTCTGCATTCTTTTCATCCTTAAAAATTAAAAGATCATCTTTATCTAAACGTGTCACTTCCTTAGGGGGGTATAATGCAGAAAGATATCTGAAATATAGTGATGAATAAATGTCATCATTGTTCTTTTTGATAGCTTCATCACTATCATCTAATGCCAAAGACCAACGCGATATTGCCCATTTATTTGCTATACTATGATTATCCCCAATGTTCGTTGGCACATTCAGATGGATACTCTTAAGCCCCAAACGGTACTCATCTTTTGTGATTTTACGTATAAGCTGGGTAGATTTTTTAAGACTGGTGGCGTCTGCCAATACATAATTTACACCAGGCATTTTCAGAACCTCTACACATTCATTTTTGAGAAGCATAGATGAATTGACAACTCCATATATAAATATATGAGCATATTTGTTGGCAGTATTAGATAGCTTAAAGAACATTGCCAATCTTAATCCCAAGTAATCGCTAAGGGTTTCGCCCATGCATAAGGGGATGTATATGGCATTATATCGATAAGCTGACTGTTCCTCGACAAGCTTAGTCAAATCCGTATCTGAACAATCATAATCGCAATCATCTTTGATTGATGCATTTGATATAGGAACTTGGATCGAGTCTTCTGATGTTAGGAAAAACAATATTTTATTATCGCTTTCAATTTTGGGCGTTTCAATATTATCGTTATTAACTTTTTGGATTAATTGAAGTAATCTGGCTTCCAACTTAGGATCTTCCCCGAACAAGAGATAATTAAAATCAATAGTTCCTTGTCTATAGAATTCAATAAAAATATCAAGATTTTTATATAAAATGTCAACATTAAGACTACAGGATAGCCCATCCGCTATGCGTTGACTATTACTACCACTAAAAAAAGCAATATAAATATTACCTGTATTGACTATTTGAGATATAAAATCACTACTGTCCCGTTAAAGTGGACTAATCGCTCTTTGAAATAATTGAAATTCAGTCTATTAAGCTGTTTTTTAGAATGAAACGGACTTGATTTTGTAACTTTGCAGCCAAATACAATTGACTGCCATGTTCCAGGACAAATACGTTTTTGCTCAAC
>JAEEGH010010629.1_pt1 | contig 21070 bp, 18 predicted proteins | sample 9134181 | NCBI WGS metagenome assembly JAEEGH01 (sample SAMN16246544, study PRJNA631951) | gut metagenome | biome: gut microbiome; feature: rumen; material: DP-attached | host: Bos | place: Iran: Karaj | collected 2018-10
ATCTTGACTTGGGCGCCAATGTCCGGTTGACGAATAAGGCCTTCCGCTACGGGGTGTTTGTGCAGTTTGGGGGTGCTGGCACACATACATAGAGCGTCCTTTTTTTTAATGTTTGCGTAGATGAGGGCCTTGCACGCTCACACAATCACTTCGTTCCAGTGTTCGCTTTGCAAGGTCCTCATCTACGCAAAGAAACACAAGAGAGTGCTCCGGCAGAAAATAGTTTGTTGCTTTTTCACGAGCCGAGAGGTGTGTACCGGGAGGAAACCCTTGTGACTGTTAGTCCCTGCGGGTTTCCGTTAAACTGCAGTTATTTTAAGCTTTTTTTCCTTTTATCTCTGTGTTTTTTCCTGTTGTCGGTGGGTTGGGCGGGGGTTGTCCTTTCCCAGGAAAAATGAATTACATTTAGGGTGTTACCTAAAGGGAAAGAGCATTGAGATTTAGTTTATACATAGTCATTTGCGCCTTGTTGCTGGCCTTGCCGGCGGCAGCCGATATTATGCCGGACACTAACCTTGTCGAAGGGCAGTTCGGACACAATCCCGAATTGGCTACCCGCAGGCCGGAACCCGTCCTTGATACGGCCGTCATCGACGGCGAGGAAATTGAAATCCGCAAGTACGTCTTCAATGCGTCGCGTGAAGCGTTCCTGAATATGGACACGTCTTCCAGGGCGTCCCTGTTGTGGTATTGGAATGCGGAAGGTGTGGCGAAATACCCTATAGAGACTGTTGTTGACTTTTATAGATGCTGGTCATCGGCCGATTCCGACCCGGAATGTCGCATCGAGTTCCTTGATGCTGGCGATAAGCCTATAATGGCGAGCGATGTCGGGGACACCTACGTCAAGGATGGGATGCCTAGTGACTTGTCTAGAGACCAGTGGAGGGGCTGGATAAACATGCAACTGGGGGACCAGATAAATTCCGTAAAGTCAATCCACATGTATAAGGACGAGAAAATGGATTTGCTTTGGGGATTGTATGGCGGCATTATGGGTGGGGCATTCACGGCTCTGGCGGCGATGATTGCCGAATTCCCGATTGCCTACGTGATGGACAAGCCGTACGACTGGAAGGACGTGGGCTGGATAACGCTTGCGGGTTTTGTCGGGTTTACGAGCTATAGCGTAATACACATAGCCGTAACGAGGGATACCAAGCGCCTGGATGTCACGATCAAGTTCTAATTTGTTATATTGAGTGGCATGAAAAGTTTATCTGTAATTCTCGGTTGCGCCTGCTGTGCGTTCCTGCTTGCCTGTAGCGATGACGGCTCCACGACCGCCGTCCTGGACAATCCCTACGCGGACGATGCGTATTCTTCAAGCGAGGCGCTTTCGGACACTTTGGGTTCCGAGCGTTCCTCTTCCAGCGAGAAAGTGCAGTATTCCTCCAGCGAAAAGCCGGATGTTTCCTCGAGCAGTGTCGCTTCTTCCGAATCTAATCCGCAGTCTTCGAGCAGCCTGCTTTCCAGCAGTTCCAGCGCTCCTGCGGAACGGCCCGAAAGTTCCTCCAGTTCCGTGGATGCAGGCGATTCCACCCTCACGTACGAGCGCGAGTGCGGGAGCCTGGTGGACCAGCGCGACGGCAAGTCGTACTGCACGGTGAAAATCGGGACGCAGACCTGGATGGGGGAGAACCTGAATTACGATGTTCCAGGGTCCGCGTGCATCAGGGACAGTCTTGCCAATTGCGAAAAGTTCGGGCGCCTGTACACGTACGCCCAGGCGATGGGCCGCGCCGAGAATGAATGTGGCCCGGGCTGGATGTGCAAGGGCAATTTCCCGCTGTCACCGGGGATATGCCCGGAAGGCTGGACTGTCCCGACCCAGAAGGATTGGCTGACGCTGGAGGCCTACGTCGATAAGCACAATGGAAGCGAACCCGTGTATATAAGCCTGATGGCGAAACCCGAAGACAGCAAGCGTGACGATATCACCATAGGGTCTGACCTTTCCGGATTCCGCATTCTTGTGTCGGGCATCTACGACCCGACGGTGGAGTCGTTCTCCGATAGCACTGTCGGGTTCTGGTCGTCTACCGAGGAGAGCGTGAACCACGCCTATCGTTTCGGCTTTGACCTGTACAACTTCGATATATTTGACCTGCAGCTCCCGGCATGGAAGAAGGCGTACCGCTACGTGCGCTGCATCCGGAACAAGGAATAGGGCGCATTTTTTGCATTAAGCCTGCGAAATACAGACTAAAATGGTGCTACTTTACTTGTATTGCATTAGGAGGATTTATGGGAAACGTTTTTAAGAATTGCATCTTGGCGGCTTGTGTTGTTGCGGCGGGCGCTTCGGCCGAAGGGCTTTATCTGGAGGGCTCCTTGGGCATTGCCAAGGCGGACTATGTTGAGCAGGAACGCCCCCGCAGGTTGCAGCAGGCCGATGACCATGTGGGGGAATGCCTCGGCATTGAGGGTTGCGAGGATACGGGTCCCAGCGGGGAATATGCGCCACGCGACAAGGTGGAGTACGTGGGCTATGGCCCCGTGCTTGACCTGAAGGTAGGCTATGGTTGGGAAAAGCTGGCCGTATTTGGCGTCATTCAGGGGACTTACACCGAAGGGTTCCATAATTTTGACTGCTATGTGGTGGGGGAGCCCGTGGAATACACTGGCGACGATGACGGCTATGCATTCCACAATCATTGGGTCGAGCATGAGGAGTATATTCGTTACAGTGAACTCCATTCCCTTTCAACGCGGCTGTTCCTTGGTGGCGGCTTTACGTTCTACCCCTTTGCTAAAAAGGAATCGCCCCTGACGGGATTCCATGCCGGCGCGTCGTTCGGCTTCTCCATTATCGAAACCCAGGTAGATGAGGAAAAGAACGTCGTAAGGGACCGTAATCACGGTGCTATGGAAATTTCAACGTTGACCCAGAGCATCGTCTTCGATGTCGGTCACACGTGGGCCTTTAACGAAAGGTGGAACATGGGTGTCGCCTTGACCGCCGCGTTTGAAAATCCGGTCGAATCGGAAAAGGAATACAGCATGTTCAACCTCCACACCATCTGGGCGGGGTTGCGGTTCGTGAGGAAGTGATTCCCTTATCGCAGTACGTTTAGTCTGTAGATGCTGCGCGTGCCCGCCTCGGGAACATCCAGTGCATGCTCGCCTGGGGTAAAGTGCCGCACGGTGCTCTGCCACAGGATGCGGCCCTGATGGTCGAACTGCACGACGCTCGCAGTCATGGCGCGATTGACCTGCAAGAGCAACTTGCCGCCTTGCTGCCGAACTCGTTGCTGCCAAGAACGGTGAAGGCAACGCTGTCCGCAAGAAGAACGACACGCACAAGATGGCCGAAGCCAACAAGGCTTTCGCCCACTTCCGTTTCTAATTCTTGCATTAGCACGGAATTATCCTAGAGGAAGGGCTCGCTGTAAACAGCGAGCCTTTTCTGTTATGGGTGTTTTATTTGTCATCTTTGAGAATATGTTTTTTTATATTCTATAGTATTGGTTGAGGGAACAAAGAAGTTTATAGAAAATTGGGTCGGATAGATGAGGTGATATTTTGAGCCAGTTGGGGGTATATAAAAAGGCACTTTGGGCGGCAATCGTATTTGCGTGCCTTGTTTTTGCAGACTCTACAGAAGAAGGTGTCTGGTACATTTTCCCATGCTACAAACCGGTAGGGGATTCCTGTGTAATTATGGATTATGCAGGGGCTAGGACAATGCCGATGGATGGAGACTTTGCGCTTGTCGGGGACAAGGTGGAGTGCTTTATTGCCAAGGGTAACGCGTATATCATGCTCCAGACCAATGCTCCGGAACAGTTCTACGACAGTCTTTTATGGAATAGCAAATCACGCTGCCGCGACAACGGCAAGAACTGTGGAAACCTGGGCAAGGATGTCGAGGTTCCGCTTTATACCGAAATGGCAGGAATCTATTATCACTCCTGCAAGAATACGGAGGCGACAGCCAAAGGCTGTAAGCCCGTAGAGAAGGGAATGGAAATTCTCGTGACTGGGAAAATGGACGTGAAAAGATTTTCACGGGAAGCCTTGTTCTATTATTTCGAGGCGAACAAGAGAAAAAGCATGGATTCCCTGATGACCTGGCTTTTGAAGAATCCCAAGTCGGAAGAATTTTATCAGACTTTTCCGAATGAGCTTGAAGACGAAAACGTTATAAAGGCGGGGAATATTGCGGCGCCCAACCTCACGGGTATCGATTTCTATCTGTGGTCGGAAAAGATTGAAAGCAGGAACTATAAACGGGGAAAATTCTCTTCGTTTGCTGATGTGATGAAGACTTGCAAGGATTGGGGGAAAATGCATGAGGCTCCGTAGCATTTGTCTTGCCTGTCTTTGCCTTGTCTGGGGTGCCGCTGCGGATTCTGAGCGCATTGCGGAATACTGTGCCGATATTTTAGATGACAACACTTATCGTCCGATGCTGATAAAGGATATAGATGAACCGATTCGGGAATGGAATTACCCGGATTCGGTTTCTTGTAGAGAATACCCATGCGAAACACGTTGGGCGACAGAAAGTAAAGTCTTTTTCCCCTATGATATAAATTGCCCTGAAGATGTTTATTCTCTCACTTCTCCACGCCGCCATAGTGGAGTTGGCGGAATAACAAGGGTCTGTTTCGATTGCGGCTTTTTTGATATGCCGGTTGAGTTGAAACGAATCAAGAAAGTGAAATTGTATGGCAGCAGGGATGGAAATAATAGTAAGTGGAATTCCGATGAAAAGGTTCCACTCAAGTTGCGAAATGCCCGGGAAACATTGAAGAATTTTTATGGACAGCTATTTAGGGGGTATTGGACAGCGGCTTGGGATCCTTACCACGAAACTCAAGTAAATCCGATGGAAGTTGATTTTTATGCGCGACTGGTAGGTGAATGTAACGACACAATCCCTGCCTTGGAATATTGCGTGAATGGGAGTAAGAATGCGGAACTCCACCTGACGAACTATTACGACGTGTTACCGCAGATTTCCTTTACCGATGGTGAAACGATAGGATGCTCCGGGGAAATGCGCGTCGAAAAAACGTACGAAATGGATTTTGCAAAATACGGCAAACGGAAATTGGTGCATTCTATAGAACAGGATACCTGCCATGCGAAGACTGTCGTTGCAAACGAAATCCATTTGCCTGTTCCAAAGTATATCAGCGCGAAGGCTCTCAAGGGAATTCCCGCGAAGAAGCTATACGGAACGAGCTTTCCGGTTATTTCAAAAAATACGCTGACCTGCAATTTCAAGACATTTGAGAAAGATGTTGTGTTCTATGCTCGCATTGGAGGTAAGTGCAATAAGGACGAGCTTCAGGAAAAGAAAAGAATAAATCTCGATGAAACGGGACAGACTGCAGATGTACGTGTCCGTGACGGATCCGAAGTGTACTGGAAAGAATGCGGTGAAGATTGCAAAGCTTTCGGAAAATGCATCAAGATGAAGGACCTTTTGCGATGATGTGGCTGAACAGGAAATTGCTTTTGGTTGTTGCCCTGCTTGCAGGCTCCATTTTTGCGCATAGCCCTTCGACGGCGCATTTTTGTGTTTCGTCTTTTGATTTACATTATGAAGGCTTTTTTTCGCTGGAAATCAGGGCTGTTCAAAAGGCTGTTCCTGATACGGAATGGAACTGGCCGGATTCACTGATGTGCGGACGCACGGTCTGGACGAATAACCTTGTACTGAATTATAAAGGGGCTCAAATCCAGCTGGATGGAAATTACGATGCCGAGCCAAGTAAGTTCAGCTGCAATTTGTGTTCGGATATGGAACGCTTACGCAAAAGGGTCGTGGCAAATCCGTCTATAGGGAGAGCAAAGGTTTTCCAGGATATTGATGCTGACGAAAAGTTTAAGCAGGTGGATAGCGCCTTTATCCGAGAACTTTACGGTAAGAAAATCAAGGCGGAATGGGAAAGCGGTCTTTTTTGTGTATGCCCGTATTACAGTCCCGCATTGTTCAAGACGGAACTGGATGTCATTATTGACGGTCCCTGCTCCCCGACGATGGATTCGACAACATGGGAATTGAAACAGGACGAATCGGATTGGAGATGCACAGCGAAAGACAAATCTTCGGGATTATCGCAAGAAGTCGCATTGCCCGATGGAATGATGCCTTGTTTTTTTAGTTATAGAGAAAAAAAATGGGCTGAGCCTCTTTATTATGTCAGCACCAAGCGGATGAATATGGTGGATAAGCCCGAAGGGCTCGACGAAAACTTGGAATGCTTCGACGTGAACGGGGAACGTCTCGTGGTTTTCGGATCGAATGTACCGGACCAGACCTATAATGAAGTTAAAGGCCCGTTGGGTGGAGATTGCTACGCAAATTTCAGTGATTTCAAAAAGAAGAAATTGTGGGAAAAATCATTTTATTCTTGCAATAGAGACGAGTCGACCTCGGGTGGGTGCAAGGCTGTGGAACACGGGCTAGACTTTGTCATGGATGCAAATGGGAATTTTATCGGATGGGATCGCAAGGCGCTTTGGCTCTATTTGGAGCTGAAAGAGGCAAATGATATCAAGGCGTTTTATGATGCCCTTGGCAACAACATACTGTTCAAGGAAATTTTGTTACCTGCAAATTTCTCCGAGAATACGGTCCAGGAACTAGGTGACGATGCCGCACGGAAGACGGCGGGGATGGCATTCTATAAAGGAAAGAAAAGGGTACGCTACAAAAGGTTCAAGCAGAATCAGTTCAAGTCGATGAAGGAAGCCATCGATATGTGCAAGAAATCAAAGTTTTAGCGCAGAATTATCCTAGTGAAAGGCTCCGCTTTAAAAGCGGAGCTTTTCTGTTATACAAAATTAGCGCCGTAAGGCGCCCACAGTCGAACGAAGGTTCAACGTGTTGGGAGGGTGTTAGGGAGGGAAGCCCTCCCTTGTCGTCATTTATCGTACCACGTTTAGTCTGTACATGCTCCGCGCATGGGTGTCGGGTACGTCGATGGCGTGTTCGCCCGGGGTAAAGTGCTGTACGGCGCTCTGCCACAAAATGCGGCCCTGGTAGTCGAACTGCATGACGCTTGCCTTTAGCGCTTTGCTTGTTTGCATGTAGAGCTTGCCGTCTTGCAGGCGAAAGGAGCTGTTTGCGGCCCTTCCGACAGGCTTGATGGCGGTTCCGTTGTTGGGGTTCGCGGCCTTCATCTTGGCGATACCGGCCTTCCAGGCATCGACTGCGGCCTGCGAGGTATTGAGCGCCCAGTCGCCTTCGTTGTCTTCTTTGCTCTGGCTGAACCACATCACCGCGAATACGCGGGAGAAGTCCGTGGCGAAATGCTCGAACATGTCGGTGATCCATTCGGCCTTGTTTCCGCCCAGTTCGGAACTCGAGATTTCGGCGATGAAGAGCGGCTTGTCGATCTTGGCGAGTGCGTCGTACGATTTTTTGAATACCTGCGAGAAGGTCTGCCAGTTGGACCAGCTCTGGCACTTGCCCCAGTTGTAACCATCGATGGAGATGTAGTCGACGTATTCGTCGCCGGGATAGTTGCCAGTGAGCGTCGATCCTTTTCCTGCATTCGAGGCGTTCGTCGTCCACACCCACTTTACGTTGGTGACATTTTCTTCGCGGAAGATGTTCACGATATGGCGGAATGCCTCGGCGACGTTCGCATCGGTGTTGCCGGCGCCGGCCTTGCCCACGCCCCAGTCGTACCAGTCACCGTTCGCTTCGTGGAGCGGCCTGAGCCAGATTTCTTCGCCGTAGTTCTTGACACCCTTCGCGTAGTCGCGGATGTAGCTGTCGGCCTTGCCGTCGACCAAGTCCTGGGCGCCGTACCCGTTCGCCATCCAGGTGACCACCAGCGTGGAGCCGTTTTCCTTGGCGACGTTGGCGTATTCTTCGGTTGCGTTCCAGTCGTTGATGTCGAAGAGCGCGAAGTAGCTGATGAGATCGACGTGCGAGCCCTGCAGGTCCTGGAAAGCCTGCACGTTTTCCTGCGTGGGCTGCGGGTACTGTCCCGGGCCGCCGACCCATGCGCCGACCTGGAATGCCATTGCCGCTACGGGAGCGACACACATAGAGAGGAATAGTTTCTTGTTCATATAAACCCCGTTTGGCGTTAAACGCCGGTGATATTGTTTTACGTTACTAAAGATAGGTCGCGATGCTTGCATATTCGCAATAAATTGTGTATATTAATGCTAAAGTGTATCTAGTGTTATTTCGCGTATGTTCGCCATGTCAAGTTCGTTCGGAATTTGTTCCAAATGATGCGGGAGGTGTTCGGTGACGGTCGACGATTTTTGCAGGTGGATTGAATCTTCCGGATTCAAGGATGGCGCAAGGCTTCCGTCGGTGCGCAAGGTGGCGGCGTCTTCGGGGGCATCGACGTTTACCGTTTTCCAGGCGTACAAGAGGCTGGTGGAGCAGGGCAGGATTTACGGGGAACACGGCAACGGCTATTTCTGGGGAAAGAAGCCCGAGATCGTGGTAGAGCCGGACGAACGCGAGACCGAACGGCTGGAGCGCCTGCTTCTAGAAGACTGGAAATCCGGCAAGATTTCGGCAGACAGCACGCTCCCCTCGATAAAGGACCTCTGCTCGGTTTACGCGACTACGCCGGGGTCCATGAGCCGTACCCTCGAAATGTTGCGCAACCGCGGCGTTCTTGACCGCAGGGGGCGTGGCCGCTACTACTTCAGGAACACCAGGCCCGATTCGCTTAGCCAGAAGGAAATCCTCCTGGTGATGCGCTGCAACCCGAACGGGGACTTTAACGGTCTCGGCGAACGTGAACTCACGTTCATGCGCCTGGTGTACGACGAGGCGCGCCGCAACAGCCTGAGGGTCCGGGTGCTTGGCTATTTCGAAAAGGACGGGGTTTTCCTGGATGCGGCCGGGAACCGTGTAAGGCTCGAGGACTGCAGCGAGTGTTTCGGCGCAATCGTCTCGACCATGCTGGTGTTCAATGTCAACCGGCTCTTCGCTTTGCTGGCGAGCACGCGGTTTCCGGTATCGGTGTGGTGGGAACATCCGCTCTACGACATTCCGCGGGCTTTAAAGAAGGAAAAGCGCTACGCATTCTTCAACCTGGCTTTCGGAGATTTCCCGGGGCGTGCCGTGGGGCATTTCCTGAAGAAGAAGGGGATGGAGCGTATCGCCTTTGTATCGCCTTACCACATGAGCATGTGGTCGGTGGATCGCCTGCGCGGGCTCAAGAAGGTGGGACTCAAGGTGGTCGAGGCGACAGACGCGACGCATGCGAGCCCGTTCGACTTTATGCAGGAATCCGGCGCACACGAGCATTTTTGCCGAATACTGTTTTCGCTTGTCGCGAACCTGCCGCCTGTGGACGCGTGGGTGGTTGTGAACGACCATGTGGGGGTGGAACTCCTTTCGATGGTGAACCGTGGCGAGCTTGCGCGGCCACCCTACATGGTGTCTTTCGACAATTCTACCGACAGCTACCGTTTCCGCCTGGATTCTTTCGAGTTCAGCCTTGCCGCCCTCGCGGAACAGTCCGTGTTCCACCTGGTGTCCCCGGGAGTTACTTTATACAAAAAAGACGATTTTAGGGAACTTTCGGGCCATGTAGTGGAAAAGTAGCGGGAATGCTCGACCCCCATTTAACTATATTTGGGTCGATATGGCTTTATGCATTGAATCTGATCATTTGGAAAAGGTCCAGAGGATCCTCGCTCTCCATTTCGAAGGAATGGAAGTCTGGGCCCATGGCGCCCGTGTGTCGGGGGTGGACCTGACTCCTGAAACGGAACTGGAACTGGTGGTGATTTCCGAAAAGCCCCTTTCCTTCGAAGTGATGACGGCCATCGAGAAGGCCTTCGTCGATAGTGGACTTCCGTTCCGTGTCGATGTCATTGATTGGGCGAAACTGCCCGAGTCCCTCCAGAAGCAAATCAAGAAAGAACACGAGGTGGTTCAGTCCGCCGCGGAATCTTAATATGAAACGTCTTTTACCGTTTGTTTTGGCCGCAGGCCTTGCGACCTCCCTGTTTGCCCAAGACGAAATCGCCCAGGCAAAATCGCTCATCCAGAATGGCAGGTGCGCCGAGGCGGTTGCACCCCTGCAGAAGCTCTACAAGTCCAGCTTCCGTAAGCCCGCAGGCGAAAAGGCCGCCGTGATGCTTGCCGAATGCTATATGCGCGACCACAAGCGCGACGAGGCTCTGAAGCTTTCTTCGAGGTTCCTGGAATACTACGTGAACTCGGCTTACCGCGAACGCATGGAACTTGCGAACGCCATCGTGATGGCGGAACGCGGCAACGTGTACGAGGGCGTGGAATCGATGCTCCGCATTCTCGCCTACACCAAGAACCCCGCCGCGAAGAGCCGCACCAAGGATGTCGCCATCCAGACGATTGCCGCCTCCCTTTTGACGGCGGACCAGCTGCAGGCGCTCCTGGAAAAGTATCCGGTGGACAAGGACGTTATCGGCTGGCTGCAGTTGCAGATCGGCCGCGAATGCCAGAACTCCAGGCGCTACCGCGCCGCCCGCTACTGGTACAAGAAGGTCTTGGCCGGTGGGGTAGCGGAGAACCTTTCCAATACGGCTGAAAGGGGCCTAGAATCGCTGGAAGGCCAGGGTGCGGGCATGCCGACGGTGTTGGTGCTTGCGCCGCTGTCGGGTGACTTTGCGGAGTTCGGAGCCGCGGCTATCCAGGGTGTCATTCTCGCTCACGAAAAGGCGGGGCTCCAGGGCAAGGTGAACCTGCGCGTGGCGGATACCCGTGCGGATGCCGCCCAGGCGCTGCTCCGTACGCAGCAGGCGGTGAACCAGGACAGCGTTGTCGCCGTGATTGGACCTATCATGAGCGCCCCCGCGGCGACCGTTGCCGCATGGCTCGGCAGCAACTTCCAGAATATCCCGATGCTTACCCCGACGGCGACCGACGACGGCATCGCGAAGATGGGACCGAACATTTTCCAGGTGAACATCACCATGGACAATCTCGCGAAGAGCATCGCGGACTTTGCAACCAAGTGCCTTTCCATCCGCGAATTCGCGGTCTTAAGCCCGCTGGGCGGTTACGGCGCCTCCATGTCGCAGAGCTTTACGCAGGCCGTGGAACGCCGCGGCGGAAGTGTGGTGGCGTTCCGCAACTACGAGGAAGGCCGTCCTGACTACAAGACTGAATTCAGTCTGCTTCGCGACGTGCGTTTCAAACAACTGAACCGCCGCCAGAACATTGCGCGCGGCGCCGCCGATCTCGACGCGGTGAACGCCAAGGAGCGCCGCTTCTACATGCAGGATTCCACGTTCAACATTCCGGGAATCTTCATTCCGGCGACGAACCCGGGCGACGCGGGCCTTATGGCGGGCCAGGTGGCCTTCAACAAGATTTCGGGCGTGCTGTTGGGTGCATCCGGCTGGTACGGCCGCGAACTGCTGATCCAGGGCAAGCGCCAGGTGGACAGCTCCTACTTCAGCGTGCCGGCTATGGACATGGACGGCAACAACGAGAACCTGAAGAAGTTCGTGAGCGAATTCAAGGAACGCTGGGGCGACGAACCCGGCGAGGACAAGGTGAGCGGCCTCAGCTACGATGCGGCGAATATCGTGTTCAGTTCGCTTGCGAAGAAGCCGAACAGCCTTACCAACGCCATCAACAACACGGCGAATTTCCCGAGCGTCTACGGCGAAATCAAGTTCAAGCGCGGCGTGAACACCAACGCGAAAATCGTGACCGTGAACAAGGGTAAGTTCGAGACGGTGGAAGGCTGCCCTGCCAAGTAGCGAAGAGGCGCTGCTCGAGGCGAACCAGAGCGCGACTCGAACTCAAGTCTCGCGAAATAAGATTGAAAAAAATTCCGCAGCGGCGTGCTGCGGAATTTTTGTTTCTAGGAGGAGAGAGTCTTTATATAATCAGGACGGTATTCCCTTCGGTTGTTCGGGAAAGACTTTTTCGGTTTCAGTCTTCTTCGCAGGAAGGGCAGAGGGAGGCTGCCACGTAGTCGGGCGAATCGCCGTTGCGGTAGTAGGCGTGCAGGCTGTCGTCGTCCAGAAGGTCGTCCAGGTTGCCGCCACCCGCTGCGTCCAGTTCGGCTTTCACGCGGTCCTTGAACGCCTTGAAACCGGAATGGATCATGTAGAATGACAGTGCAGATGTTTTATGGAAGAGCTTCATAAGACCTCCGTCTTTTTTTTCGATACCGTTAGTTGTTTGGTGTGTTACATGTTTATTTGTTGTTGAAATGTTGAAAAGGTGTTTATTTCTTAACCTCAGTTATAGATTTTTTTTATTTGTCGGGCAAGGTGCTTCGGGAAAAGGGACGAAAATAACATCTTTTTGTAATTTTTGCAAAAAATGGAAAATTTGACCGCTTTTCTGGGTGCGAAATCGTAACTCGTTGACTGTCAACAGTCTACGAAATTAAAATGTTCCTTTGTTGAAAAAAGTGCGGCCCGCGCCGATTATTCCAATTTGGAATAAAAAATATCGTTTGGGCGGGTCACGGATCGCGCGAAAGAGGCTGCCTGGTGGCCTGATGAAGTGTGAATAAATTGTTTACGAAAGTTTTTTATCCATAGTTTATCAACAGATTTGTATGTAAATGCGGGCCTTATTGCGGTTTTCCCACTCCTATTTTCTACCTTTGTGTCTATGTTTTTGCGAATTCTGACGACGATTGCGCTGTGTGCGGTCTGTACCTGGGCGGGAGATGTCCCGTCGCTCAAGTTGTCCGCAGGCCAGAACGACCTGTGGGTCAGGGCGACTTCCGCCACGATGGCGCTCCGCTACGGCGATGCCATGGAGCTCGCGAAAAAGCTCCGCTCCGAAAACGAGGGCGCGGGCTGTGTCCTGGAAAATGTCGTGCGCATCAGCGTTTACGACGACAAGGGCGATACGGCTGCCCTGCAGAAGGCGGGTCAGCTGCTGGAAAAATGCAAGACGGAGGGACTCTGGGATGCGCTCCGCAGGTTCGAGATGGGCTATGTGCAGGGCGAGACGGGGCATTCCGTGAAGGGGGCCATGACGACGCGTTCTGCGGCGAAGGCCTTCGAGGATTCCGAGGAGCTCGAGGCGCGTGCGTTCTTCGCGATTTACGCCTACTACATCGACAAGAGTTTCAGCTGGGTGCCGTTCAAGTCGGATAACCGCGAGGCGTACCTTGCGACTCTTGACAGTGCGTCGAAGAAATCCGAGCGTTTCTGGCCGCTGTTCCTGACGCCGCTTATCTGGATGCACTACGACAAGGAAGATTTCTCGAAGGGGCTCAAGCTCGCCGAGCGCGGCCTCGCGAAGGCTCCGGGCAATCCCGTGATGCTGCAGATCAAGGCGGACATGCTTTACCGCCTGAAGCGCTACGACGAGGCGGCAGGAATCTACGAGAAGAGCGCCGCCGATTACCTGAAGCGTACCGGCGCAAGTATCCGCTACTGGTGCTCGGTGCTGAACTTGGTCCGTATCTACCACGATGCGGGCAAGAAGGAAAAGGCGGCGGAATGGCGCGCCAAGCTGGACAGTCCGAAGTTCAGGGCACTCAAGGGCTGGATGCCCGGGTCTCTGATGGACGACCTGGAAAAAAGAAAGTTACTTTGATTCGTCAATGCCGATTTTGACGCGGAATCGGCAATTTCTAATTTGTTTACAAAATTTTACCGTAAAAAGGGCGTGTGGACTCCTGAAAAAAGCGTGTTAAGAAATAGGCACGTTTTTTTTCGGAGGTTTACACCATGGAGCCTTTGCGCGTCGGGTTCTTTCTTGACGGATATACGCTGAAGAAGGTCAACGAGTATTACCGGAACCATCACCGGTTCCGTTCACAGCTGGATTTCAGGAGCCTGAAGTCGTGGGTGCAGATGCAGTCGCTCAAGTATTTCGAGAAGGGAAACTTCCGCGACCTGGAGCTTGAGGCGCATTATTACCACCCCTACCGGAACCCGCATATCTACAGGGAATATCACGAGGGGGCCATCCGGTTGCAACACGAACTGGAGCAGGCGGGATACAGCGTGCATTATAATCCGACCGCTCCGGTCGAGGGGACGCTCGGGCCGAACATGGCGCTGATGGAAGATGCGCTGCTGTTCGCGGTCTACCGCAAGCTGGACGCCGTGGTGCTTTTCAGCACGCAGGGGCAGTTCGCCCCGCTCCCGAGTCGCCTGGGGCTGATGGGAGTGCCCACGCTGCTGCTGGGCTGGAGCTTCGTGTACCCCAAGGCGAAACGCAACGTTTATTGGAAGACCGACCCCTGCCTCAGGGACCGCTGCGCCCATTACGTGGCCATGGAGAAGGTCGTCGACAGGACTCCCAATTCGACGCAGGGACCGAGCGGGTTCTTTTTCCAGTGCGAGCATCCCTTTGAACGGAGCCATTCTGCACCCGGCCGCAAGAGCTAGGCCGCTTTCTAGATTCCTCGACCACAGGCGACGGTGGGCGGTCCGACCTCAAGCGGACTGCCTGCCGTTGTTCGTTCTGGGGCGGCGGTACGATAAACAAAAACCCGCATTTAAATGCGGGTGAATGCTGCGAGTGCGTTCGTATTGCCGAGCGGCAGTGAGCACGAACGGTCGTCTGTGAGCAACAAAGCCCTCGATATTTATCGAGGGCGGTTGCGAGAGTGAGTGCGTTCGTATTGCCGAGCGGCAGTGAGCACGAACGGTCGTCTGTGAGCAATAAACGCCTCGTATTAACGAGGCGTGTTTGCGAGAGCGAGCGCTTCGGGGACGAACCCCGTAGATTAGGCGCGAGCGGTCATTACAGTTTATCGGCTTGCTTCTTTTCCCACGGGGAGAGGAAGTACCAGGTGACGCGTGCGCCGAGGTACCAGGTATCGCCGACGTTGTCGGTTTCGTCTTCGCCGCGGAAGATGTTGAATCCTTCGATATCGGGATCGTTGTAGCGCACGAAACGGTATCCGCCGTAGCCACCCAGGCCGAGGCGCCCGAGTTCGATGCGGAATTCAAGTTCGCTGGTCACGGTCGTTGCCATGGTGCTGTAGAAGCGGTCGCGTACGATTTCGGTGTGTTCAGGATTGCCACGTTCTTGAAGAGTAAAGTTGGCAGCGTAGTGGAAGTTGATGATGTTGAAGCCGAAGCCGACAGAGGGTATCAGGTTGATGAAGGTGTGCTCGCCAAAAAGTTTCCAGCCGAACATCCAGTCGGCGCCGTAGGTGAACCATTCCACATCGTAGAGGGTCGGGTAAATCTTTTTGGGGGAGGCGTTCTCGGCGACATCACTACGTGCTCGTACGTTTGCTGTATAGGAATCTGCGGGGCGTTCGGATGTCTGCATCGGCATGAAGTTGATGTCGAACCAGGTCAGGAACTGCTTGTACTGGGCGCCGATGTTCACGTGCATACCGAAGTAGTAGTCGTCGAACTTGTTGTAGTTCGGCAGTGCGCCGGAGTAGGAAAGTGTCGTGTCGACCCAGGCGGAGTCCTTTACATTGTAGTACGATGCGTCTCGCTGGTGGCCCCAGTTGCTGAAAGCCATGTTGTTCACGTAGCGCTGGAATTCGCTACGCATGCCGCGGTAGTCCGCGCCAATCGAAATGAACCCGCGGACGTGGTCCTTTTCGTAAAAACCTTCTTCGAGATCGGCGAATGCGCCGGTGGTGAGTGTGAGCAGGCTCAGGGCCACGATGCTCAAAAAAGAGGCTATCTTTGTTTTCATAAAAGATTCCGTTGCTAGTATACGTCATATAAAATACATTATGTTTTGGGTTTTTGGCACAAAAAAATGCATAAGATGTTAAAAATCAACGGTTTACGATCTTTTTTGGGAGTTATTATGTTGAATTTTTGTGGAAAAATGGTAGCAAGAGGTGCCTTGGGGGGCCTGGGGATGGCCTTGGCGCTCCTGTGCTCGGCTTGCGGAAATGGCGGCCAGTCCGGTAAGTCGGACGGGTGCGGTGAACTTGCAACCCTGGAAAACGCGAGAAACCTGAAGATGGGCAGCCCCTGCGACGAGAACCTGTTGGAGGTCCGTTCGGTCGTGGGTCGTGACACGCTGGTCAAGCGTTTCGCGTTGCGCAAGCGGGCCGAAGGGGAAGGCGCGGCCGAGGGCGTCGTGGACCTTTCGCATGGGCGTGCCAAGGAGACTGTCCTGCGTGTGCCGCTCGAAAGGGTGGTCGCGCTTTCGTCGGCGCAGGTCGGGTTCCTGCTTCGCCTGGGTCTTATGGACCGCATCGTGGCGGTGGGCGAGGGAAAGTATGTCGCGGATAGCGCCCTGTATGCGCGGGTGCAGCGGGGCGAGGTCGCCGAGGTCGGGAACGGAACGTCGATTTCGCTGGAGAAAATTCTGGCGGTTCGGCCGGACCTGGTGATGGACTTTGCTACGGGCGGCAGCCAGGATGATTACGAACGAATTAATAGCCTCGGGATTCCGCTGATGCTGACTTCGGAATGGCAGGAGGAACATCCGCTCGCGAAAATTGAATGGATTAAGTTGTTCGGAAAACTGTTCGGCGTGGAAGCTCGAGCCGATTCGATTTTTGAACAAAGTAAGAAGGCGTACTTGCAGGTTGCAAATGGGGGCGTTGCGGGGGTGTCCCCCGCTAGAGGGGGTAGCGAACAACAACGTGTGAGCGAGGGGGAGACTTCCCCCGCCAATAGTTCCGAATTCCGAATTCCGAATTCCGAACTATCTTGTCCTCGCGTGATTGCTGGGATGAACTACGGCGGAGTCTGGTACGCACCGGGCGGCAACAGTTTTACGGCGCACCTGATCAAGGATGCGGGGGGCTGCTACCTGTGGGCATCGGACACCAGTCGCGAACTGACGTTTACGCTGGAAGAGATCATGCTTGTGGCGGACAGCGCCGACGTGTGGGTGAATCCGGGGGCGTTCTCGAATGCGGAAGACATCCTTGCCGCGGAGCCGCGCGTCAAGCACATCAGGGCGTTCCGGGAAAAACGCGTGTGTCAGAATGACGGGCGCAAGGGGCCGGGCGGCGGTAACGATTTCTACGAGTCGGCGGTGGCATACCCTGCCGAACTGCTCCAGAGTTTGCGGAACTGTATACAGAATGCAACGAATGGGGCTGATTCTGCCCGAAAGGAATTTGACTGGTACCGCAATATTTTTATCTTTTAGAACATGAAGACTCATACAGGTATTGGTGACTGGATTGCGGCTAACTATGAGCTGGGGATTCCTTTCCTGCAGCAGGTTCCGAGAGATTGTGCTGATTATTTGCTATTGAATGCCCAGATCCGCGAGTACGAAGCGGGCGAGGTGATTATCAACGGCGGCTCCGTCGGGGATTCCTTCTGCGTGCTTCAGAGCGGCAATGCCTTTATCTGCGGCCAGATCCTGGCCGACGGTCACTACAATACGCTTGCAACCCTCGATGCGGGTGCCTGCTTTGGGGAAATGTCCATTATCTGTAACGAGCCGACGAGCAATACCGTGATTGCGGGCGAAGAGGGCGCCACGGTTCTCCACATTCCGCGCGAGGAATTCGTGAAGTTCCTGGACAAGAACCCGAATATCATGGTGTACCTTTACAAGGTGGTCGCCGACCGCCTGCGCGCAAAAAACAAGGCTTTCGACGAATTCGAACGCCTGTCGCTTTTGGCATCGGCCAAGGTGCTTCCGTTTATCGATTTTGCTCAGACAATGGAAAAGAGCCGTATCACCGGGACGGTCATGTTCGAGTGCAACGGCGAAAAGGGATTTATCGCATTCCAGGAAGGCCGTATCTGCTGCGCCAAGTGTGGCAAACTGGCAGGGCCGGACGCATTGGAAAAGATGCTGTCGTGGGGCGACGAGACTTTGTTCAAGCTCGATACGCACCTGATGCCGGATATCGTGAACATCAACCAGATGTCCGATACCACGAGCCTGATTCTGGATGCGCTCAGAAATATTGATGAAAAACAAAATGCCCGTTAAGGGCGAAAAGATGCCCGCTAGGGCAAAGGATAGAAGATGAATTACGCAGACGCAGGAGTGTCCTTGGCACGCGCCGACGAGGCGATGGTCGGGGTCAAGAAGTCCGTACGTACTACATTCAACCAGGGCGTTTTGGGCGACGTGGGCAACTTCGGTGGCCTCTTTACGCTGAACCACCTCGGCATGAAGGACCCTGTCCTCGTGAGCTCCGTAGATGGCGTGGGCACCAAGCTCAAGGTCGACATCGAAATGGGCACGCACGAACTCCCGGGTCAGGACATCGTGAACCACTGCTGCGACGACATTCTCGTCCAGGGCGCACGTCCGCTGTTCTTCCTCGACTACGTGGCTACCGGCCGCCTGGAACCGGGCGTGATGGACAAGCTCGTTGCCGGTATGGCCAAGGCCTGCCGCGAAAACGACCTCGTGCTCATCGGTGGCGAAACCGCTGAAATGCCGGGCTTCTACGGTCCGGGCGACTACGACATTTCCGGCACCATCGTGGGTGTCGTGGAACGCGAAAACATCATCGACGGCAAGAAGATCAAGCCGGGTACCATCATTCTCGGTCTGCCTTCTACCGGCCTTCACACCAACGGTTACTCGCTCGCCCGCAAGGTGCTGTTCGACGTGGCCGGCTACAAGGTCGATACCGTTGTCGACGGCATGGACAAGTCCATCGGCGAAGCCCTCGCCGTGCCGCACCGCAGCTACTACCCGAGCCTGATTGACCTTTGCAACAAGAAGATCATCCAGGGCCTCGCCCACATCACGGGATCGGGCTACCAGGGCAACATCCCGCGTATCCTCCCGGACGATGTTGACGTGATTATCGACCGTACCACGTGGGATCCTCCGATGATCTTCAAGCTGATCCAGCAGGCTGGCTCCGTGGAAAAGGACGAGATGTACTCTACTTTCAACATGGGTATGGGCATGCTCATCTTCATCGACCCGAAGGACAAGGCCGAAGTTACCGCTCACCTCGAAGCCAAGGGCGAAAAGTGGGTGCAGATCGGCGAAGTCGTGAAGGGCACCAAGCAGGTGAAGTTCCGCGACTAATTCGGATTTCAGATTTTAGAATTATTTTTTATTTGGCGGCTACGCCGCGATTATTGTAACTCTGAAATCTGAATTCATCATTCTGAATTACAAAAAGGCTTGCACGTAAAAGTGTGGCCTTTTTTGTTACTCTTCTTCCCGTTTTGCGTACGTTTCGTGAACATTTAATGAAATTGTAACCTGTTTTTACTTTGAAAATCGGGGATGAGAATTTATTTTTAGGGAGTAAATTGCCAAAGTTTGGGTTGGCGTAAAAAAGAGGTTGTATGAAACGTAAACTGTTCAAGACGATGGTTGCGGCCGGTGCGGTCGCCATGATTTGTGCCTGCGGCGACGATGCTGCAACGAAGGCTGCCGATGCCATTGGCGGCGTTGGCTCGTCGGGGAGTACTTCTCCCGCTGTCGATAGCCCCTGCGTCGAAGTCGTGGCGACTGCGGATACGTGGCTTTTCGATACCGGTAACGGCTACTGGGTGATTTATGGCGATGGCGCTGTCACCGATGCCGCGGGAAATCCGGTTGCGGCCTTTATCGATGGCTCCATTATGACGCTGGATGGCGTGCCTGCTGTGAGCGGTATTGACCTTAATGCCTTGACCCCTTGCAAGGCGAATGCCGTGATTGATCCCCAGACGGGCGAGTTGACCATTCTGAGTTCCGCTTCGGCAGATCCGCTGGATCCGGGGCTTTCGGCTGGTAACGATCCGCTCAATCCGGGTTCTTCTGCTGCGACCAATCCCGATGACCCGTTCGTTCCGAAGTCTTCGACAAGCGTGAATCCGAACGACACGACCACGACTCCACTTGACGAAAGCAGCAGCTCCGTGAATACGGACCCCGATATTGGGCCCGACGGTTTCCCGACTTTGGAATCTTACGGCCCGCCTCCCGAGGCCTACACCAAGGATATCTTGAGCAACGGGAAGACAGGCTGGAGCAGCCGTTACTGGGACGCATGTAAGCCCCACTGTTCTTGGCTCAGCAGCGTCGATACCACGAGCGAGGCGGCCTACCAGGCGGGACTCACCGTCGCGCGTAACTGCAACATCCACGACGTGGAAGTCCCGGCGTTTACGCTCGGCCATGCGGTACAGCAGTACTGGATGGGCTACGAAGGCACGAACAGCGCCTGCGTGAACGAGAATGCTGGTGGTACATACACTTGTACCGACATGGCTCCGATTCAGGTGACCGAAAATCTTTCTTACGGCTATGTGGCCGCTCCGGGCGCTCAGTTCGGCGGTGGCTGCGGCAAGTGCTTCCATTTGCAGTTTAATGGTGGCAACCATGCAAACGACGTGAAGGCAACGCACAAGGCCCTTAAGGGCAAGCACATGATCGTGATGGCCTCTAACATCGGTTACGATGTGGAAGAAGGCCAGTACGATATGCTCGTGCCGGGTGGCGGCGTGGGCGCCTTCAACGCACTCTCTATGCAGATTGGTGTGCCTGCCAGTGGCCTCGGCGCAAATGGCGGTGGATTCCTCACGGAATGCCAGCAGAGCCTTGGTTGGGACAACACCGTGGAAGCTTACCAGGAATGCGTGATCAAGAAGTGCGACGAAGTGTTCAAGGATTGGCCGAACTTGCTGCGTGGCTGTAAGTGGTATGCCGAATGGTATATGGCCGCCGACAACCCGACCTACAACTGGGAAGAAGTGGAATGCCCGCAGTACTTGGTTGACCATTACATGACGACCATCAACACGACCAAGGACAACCGTTACCGCTGGCGTGATGATTGGTCCTCCTACAAGAAGGGTGATGAACTCGAAACGCAGGAATGCCTGACGGCGGACTACCCCCAGGGTTGCGGACCGTAAAATAAATACGTGGATTTGCCGGAAAAGGCGAAGATTTTTCTTGAATGGAGCCCCGCGATATGAATCGCGGGACTTTCTTTTATCTAGGACAGGGAGTCTTGACTAATTTTATGCATATAACTATATTTATGCATAAATAAGATTTTTAAAAAAGGATATATTAACATGGAATACAAAATTAAGGATATCAACCTTGCAGTGGAAGGCCGCAAGGAACTCGATCTCGCCGAAACCGAAATGCCGGGCCTGATGGCGCTGCGCAAGGAATATGCAGGCAAGAAGCCGCTCGCTGGCGCCCGTATTATGGGTAGCCTCCACATGACCGTGCAGACCGCTATTTTGATTGAAACGCTCGTGGACCTCGGTGCCGACGTGCGCTGGGTGA
>JAEEGH010010630.1_pt1 | contig 21069 bp, 16 predicted proteins | sample 9134181 | NCBI WGS metagenome assembly JAEEGH01 (sample SAMN16246544, study PRJNA631951) | gut metagenome | biome: gut microbiome; feature: rumen; material: DP-attached | host: Bos | place: Iran: Karaj | collected 2018-10
AGCAGACCGCCGGCAGCCTCGTTCTTCTCAAATACCGTGACCTGGTAGCCCATCAGGTTCAGGTCGTTGGCGGCAGCCAATCCGGCAGGGCCGGCACCAATCACCGCCACCTTCTTGCCGTTGCGGACGATGTCGGTATGCGGCTGGATGTAACCCTCGCGGAAGGCGGCTTCAGTGATGGCGCACTCGTCCTCACGGTTGGTTGTCGGTTCGTGGTTGAAAAGGTTCAGCACACAGGCTTTCTCACAGAGTGCAGGGCAGATGCGGCCTGTGAACTCCGGGAAGGGGTTGGTGCTGTTGAGCAGCGTGTAAGCCAACTCCCAGTCACCCTTGTACAGGGCATCGTTCCATTCCGGGGCTTTGTTGCCTAACGGACAAGCCCAGTGGCAGAAAGGTACGCCGCAGTCCATGCAGCGCGATGCCTGCAGTTTACGTTCGCGAGTGTTGAGTGTCTGCTCCACCTCGCCAAAGTCGTGGATTCTATCGTGAATCGGACGGTATCCCGCCTCCTGGCGGTGTATCTCTAAAAATGCTTTTGGATTTCCCATCGTGTAAAATTTAAAAATTTAAGAATTAAAAATTAAAGAATTCAATGCGACAATTTTTACATTATTACATTTTTCTAATTTTTACATTTTACTAATAGTCTCGCTGGATGTCGGCTATCTTCTCGTGCAGGCGCGCCATCTTCTCTTCCTCGAGCACGCGTTTGTACTCGATAGGCACTACCTGGATGAAGTCCTCGACGTAGCGGTGCCAGTCGTCAAGCATGCGGCCAGCCAGGGGCGAGCCTGTGTGCAGATAGTGCTGGCGGATGAGCTCGAGCAGTTCCTTGCGGCTGACGCTGTCCTCCACCAGGTTGATCTCCACCATGTCCATATTACAGAAGTAGTCGAAATTGTGCTTGGGGTCCCAGACATAAGCCACACCGCCACTCATACCGGCGGCGAAGTTGCGCCCCGTATCACCCAGCACGACCACACGACCGCCTGTCATGTACTCGCAGCAATGGTCGCCTGCACCCTCGATAACGGCAATGGCACCCGAGTTGCGCACGCCAAAGCGCTCGCCAACCTTACCATTGATGTATATCTCGCCCGAGGTGGCGCCATAGAGTCCTGTGTTGCCTGCGATGATGTTATCCTCGGCATGGAAGTCCTCGCCACTACGGGCAGGCGGCAGAATGCTGATGCGGCCACCACTCAGACCCTTGCCAAAATAGTCGTTACACTCACCTTCCAGCTTGAGGTTCAGGCCGCGAACGGCAAAGGCGCCAAAGCTCTGACCTGCCGAACCTTTGAACTTGATGTTGATGGTGTTGTCGGGCAGGCCTGCCTCACCATACTGCTTGGCGATGACACCACTCAGCATGGTGGTCACGGCGCGGTCAGTATTCTTGATGGCGTAGTCGAGTGTCACCTCTTCCTGGTTGTCAATGGCTTTCTGTGCCGCCTTGATAATCTCCTCGTCCTTGACACCGCTCACCTTGGTATAGGCACCACGGTCCCAGAACAAAGCCTTATCCGTTTCAGGCTTGTGCAACAGCCGCCCGAAGTCAATGGTGCGCCATTTCTCGACGGCGACAGCGGCGTCGGTCATGTCGGTGTTTTTGCTGCCGAGATCCTTCACCTCTATCAGCTCCGTGTGACCGATAATCTCCTTCAGACTGTGAACGCCAATCTCGCTCAGGTATTCGCGCACCTGCTGGGCGAGGAAAGTGAAGAAGTTCACCACATACTCAGGACGTCCCTGGAAATGCTTGCGCAACTCCGGGTTCTGCGTAGCCACACCCATCGGACAGGTATTGGTATTGCACTTGCGCATCATGACACAACCCAGCACAATCAGCGGCAGCGTACCAAACGAGAACTCGTCGGCACCCAACATGGCCATGACGATGACGTCTTTGGCCGTCTTCAGCTGACCGTCGGTCTGCAGGCGCACCTGGTTGCGCAGACCGTTCATCACCAGCGTCTGCTGTGTCTCTGCCAGACCAATCTCAGGCGAGATACCGGCAAAACGCATGGACGAGGCCGGGCTGGCACCAGTACCGCCTTCGGCACCGCTGATGACAATCAGGTCGGCCTTGGCTTTGGCCACACCGGCAGCGATGGTTCCCACCCCACTCTCGGCTACCAGCTTCACGCTGACGGCAGCCGTCGGGTTGATATTCTTGAGGTCGAAGATGAGCTGTGCCAGGTCTTCGATACTATAGATGTCGTGATGCGGTGGCGGCGAGATGAGCGAGATGCCGGGAATGGCATTACGCGTCTTGGCGATAATCTCGTTGACCTTGAAACCGGGCAACTGACCGCCCTCACCGGGCTTGGCACCCTGGGCCACCTTAATCTGTATTTCCTCAGCATTCACCAGGTACTCGGCGGTCACGCCAAAGCGTCCCGATGCAATCTGCTTGGTCTTGCTTGACAGCGAGACGCCATCCACTTCCGTGTGGTAGCGGGCATTGTCCTCACCGCCTTCACCGGTATTGCTTCTCGCTCCTAACTTATTCATAGCCAGTGCTAAAGCCTCGTGAGCTTCAATGCTTAGTGCACCAAACGACATGGCACCTGTGACGAAGTGCTTGACGATGGACTCAACAGGTTCCACCTCGTCGATAGGCGTTGCCTTGGCAGCCTTCTTCCACGTAAAGAAGTCACGGAGGAAGATGGGCTTGTCACCATGATTCACAAGCGCCGACCAGTCCTTGAACTTCTCGTAATTCCCTTGTCGCGTAGCCAGTTGCAGCTTGGCTATGGTCTCCGGGTTCCAGGCATGCAAAATGCCATCCTTACGCCATGAGAACTGACCATTGTTAGGAAGTGAAGAGTGAAGAGTGAAAAGTGAAGAATTTGCTACCGCCATTCCTTCCGAATGCAGACGGATGGCATCGCGGGCAATCTCCTTCAGGCCGATACCGCCGATGGTGCTCACCTCTGTTCCGAAGTAGCGGCGCAACAAGTCCTCACCGAGACCGATGGACTCAAATATCTTCGCGCCACGATAGGAACGGATCGTAGAGATACCCATCTTACTCATGATTTTCTTCAGGCCTTTGTCGACAGCCTTGATATAGTGAGCCTCAGCGGTGGCGTAGTCCTCTTGAATCTTGTGTTTCTTCACCAAGTCGTCGAGTACGGCGAACGTCATGTAAGGACACAGGGCGCTGGCACCATAGCCTAAGAGCAATGCTGCATGCATGACCTCGCGAATCTCGCCACTCTCCACAATCAGGGCAGTCTGTACGCGCTTGCCCACGCTAATCAGATAATGGTGGACAGCAGACACAGCCAGCAGCGACGGGATGGCGGCATGGGTATCGTCCAGGTCGCGGTCGCTCAGGATAATATAGTTCACGCCCTCGTCGACACTGGCTTCTGCCTGATGGCACAGGTCGTCGAGTGCCTGGCGCAGACCTTCCTCGCCTTTTGCCATCTCAAACAGGATAGGCAACTTCTTGGTCTTGAAGCCCTTATACCTGATGTTGCATAATATATCGAGTTGTGTATTGGTCAATACGGGTTGCGGCAGACGCACCATCTTACAGTTCGAGGCGTCAGGCGTCAGGATATTTGTGCCGACAGCACCAATATACTCCGTCAGCGACATGACCAGTTCCTCGCGGATGGGGTCGATGGCGGGGTTCGTGACCTGTGCAAACTGCTGACGGAAGTAGTTGAACAGCACCTGCGGACGGTCGCTGATGACCGCCAGCGGCGTGTCGTTACCCATGGCAGCCACAGGTTCCTGACCGGCAGTAGCCATCGGTATGATGGTTTTGTCGATATCCTCCTGGCCGAAGCCGAAGGTGACGAGCTTCTGCTCTAAGTCGCTGACGCCGTTGTCCACGTGGCGGCCGCTCTTCAGCTTCTCCAACTGCACGCGGTTCTCGTTCAGCCAATCGCGGTAGGGATGTGCCTTGGCCAGCTTTTCCTTGATGTCGCCGTCGTAGTAGATCTTACCCTCCTGCGTGTCAATGAGCAGAATCTTACCGGGTTGCAGACGGCCTTTGCTGACGACGTCGCCAGGTTCGAAGTCCATGACGCCGACCTCGCTGGCAACCACCATCATACCACCCTTTGTAATGGTATAACGGCTGGGGCGCAGACCGTTTCTGTCCAGCATGCCGCCGGCATAGCGGCCATCACTGAACAGCAGCGCTGCAGGACCATCCCACGGCTCCATCAGAATGGAGTGATACTCATAGAACGCCTTCAGGTCTTCCGAGATGGGGTTCTTGTCGTTGAACGACTCCGGCACCAGAATGGCCATGGCCTGCGGCAGCGAGAGTCCGCTGAGCATCAGGAACTCGAACACGTTGTCCAGGCTGGCAGAGTCGCTCATGCCCTCCTGCACGATGGGTCGCAGGTCCTTGATGTTGCCTAAGGCCTCGCTGTTGAGCACGCTCTCGCGGGCCTTCATCCATCCGCGATTGCCACGGATGGTGTTGATTTCGCCGTTGTGTGCCAACAAGCGGAAGGGCTGCGCCAGTTTCCATTTGGGGAATGTGTTTGTGCTGAAACGGGAGTGCACCAGCGCCAGTCCGCTTGTAAAGTAGTCGTTCGAGAGATCAGGGAAATAACGCCGCAGCTGTCCGCTGGTCAGCATGCCCTTGTAGATGATGTTCTTGCTCGACAGCGAGCAGATATAGAAGTCTTCGTCAGTAATTTTGTTCTCAATTCTTTTCCTTATTTTATATAAGGTGCGCTCAAACGCCTTCTCTTCCTCGACGGGGTCGTAATCACTACCCTCGCCCTTTGGTGACGTGCCGGGGGCGACGCTTTTCTTCACGAAAATCTGCTTGATGTCAGGCTCGACCTCACGGGCAGCGGCACCAAGCACCTCAGGATTTGTAGGCACAGCCCTCAGATGCATGAGCGTGAGTCCCTCGCGCTCAATCTCCTCAATCATCACGCTCAGGATGTCCTGCTGCGCCTGGGTGTCCTTGGGCAGAAACACCAGTCCCGTTCCGTACTTACCCTTTTCAGGCACGGGAATACCCTGCAACAGGATAAACTCGTGCGGAATCTGAACCATGATGCCTGCACCATCACCAGTCTTGTCTCGCGTCTCAGCACCGCGGTGCTCCATGTTTTCCAGCACCTTCAATGCATTGTCAACCAGTTCGTGACTTTTGCCGCCGTGGATGTTCACTACCATACCCACGCCGCAAGCGTCGTGTTCGTACTGGCTCTGATAGAGTCCTTTCTGCGAACATTGCCCCTCGGGCAATTTATCAGACGTCTGAAGTTTACATTTTGTCATATTATCCTTACTTTTACTTTCCTTTTGTCTAATTTCGGCTGCAAAATTAATGCATTTTGCGCAAACTGCCAAAGCTTTGCTTTCTTTTAATGATTAAAAAAAGCCCTGCTTACACTTTGCTACAATTACCCCGTACTTTTCAACAAAGTGTAAGCAATACACACCGTTCACCCCTCCAATTCTTACACTTTGACATTTACCTCAAAAAAGAATGCAGAAAACGCCCCAAACGGACAGGCCGACAACAGAAAATACAGACACTAAACCACGGCCATTTTGTGTTTTGTGTCCGATAACAGTTTGTAACAAAACGACATGATTTATCTGCAATTTGTTAGCAAAAAGACACTCGTTAAGCTTGAAAAGTTTACACTTTGTCAGTTTCGTGTGATTTTAACAATCAAAACGGAACATTTTTCTTTTATTTCCTTGCAAAGTGTCGTACCTTTGCACCCGAGAACAAAAACAAGTAGTTAGGCCCTACGAAAGGGTTAGTATTAATTTAATAAGGTAAAAAGGCATGAAAAAGATTGAAGCAATTATCCGCAAGACGAAGTTCGAAGAGGTGAAAGCTGCTTTGCTGTCATCCGACATCGACTGGTTTGAGTACCACGACGTTCACGGTATCGGCCAGAGCCGCCAGGAAAGAATCTATCGCGGTGTACAATACTCCACCGACGTCATCGAGCGCGTTGCCATCACGATTGTCTGCCGCGACGTTGTCCTCGACCCCACGGTGAAGGTGATCCTGAAGGTGGCCCACACGGGCGAGGTCGGCGACGGACGCATCTTTGTGAGCGACGTGATTGACACCTGGTCTATACGCACCGGCGAGAACGGCGACACGGTTTTGAGAGACAAGAAATAGTATTAATCAAAAAAACACAACACAATTATGAACGAAATAGGATTATCACTCGATACTGTATGGATGCTATTGGCAGCCATGTTGGTTTTCTGGATGCAGCCGGGTTTTGCGCTGTGTGAAGCAGGTTTTACGCGTGGCAAGAACACAGCCAACATCCTGATGAAGAACTTTGTCGACTTCATGTTCGGCTCGTTGCTGTTCTTCTTCCTCGGCTTCGGCTTTATGTTTGGAAGCGAGGGCGCTGGTTTCATAGGCGCTGCAAACTGGGGCGACCTGAGTTTCTATAAGGGCGACCTGCCCGTAGAGGGATTCTTGATTTTCGAGACCGTCTTCTGCGCCACCTCTGCCACCATCGTCAGCGGTGCCATGGCCGAGCGCACGAAGTTCTCGATGTACCTGATCTATAGTGCCATCATCTCGCTGTTCATCTACCCCATTGAGGGTCACTGGACGTGGGGCGGCGGCTGGCTCTGCAACGATGCTGCCGACAGCTTCATGATGACGACCTTTGGCGACGTGTTCCACGACTTTGCCGGCTCTGCCATCGTTCACAGCGTAGGCGGCGTACTGGCGCTGATCGGTGCCATGGCTCTCGGTCCCCGTATCGGCAAATACGGTGAAGGCAAGAAGAGCAACGCTATTCCCGGTCACAACCTGGCCATGGCCTCTTTGGGCGTGTTCATCCTTTGGTTGGGATGGTTCGGCTTCAACCCGGGCTCGCAGCTGGCAGCCAGTGGCGAGGTCAACCGCATAGCCATCAGCCATGTGTTCCTGACCACCAACCTCGCAGCAGCTGCCGGTGGTGTGGCCACGATGTTCCTCACCTATCTTAAATATGGCAAACCGTCGCTCTCTCTGACGCTGAACGGCGTACTCGCCGGACTGGTAGGCATCACGGCTGGCTGTGACCTCGTATCGCCTGCAGGAGCCATCATCATCGGTCTGGTCTGTGGTATCGTGCTCGTCTTCGCCATTGAGTTCATCGACCACGTACTGCACATCGACGACCCCGTTGGTGCCAGCAGCGTACACGGTGTCTGCGGTATTCTCGGCACGCTCATGACGGGTCTGCTGTCAACCAGCAACGGTGCTTTCTACGGTCACGGCTGGGGATTCTTCGGTGCTGAGTGCTTCGGCGTCCTGGTCATCGACCTCTGGGCTGCCGCCTGTGGCGTGGTTTTGTTCTACGGCATAAAATATATTCACGGTTTACGCGTTGATAAACGTATAGAGGAGGAAGGTCTCGACGTGTACGAACATGGAGAGATGTGCTATAACTAAAGGTGAGAAAGTAAAAAGGTAAAAAAGTAAAAAGTTAAGTAGTTATGAAAAAGATTGTTTTAATGGCCATGTTGATGGCTACAGGAATGAGTGCTACGGCACAGGACGAAGTTGAGACGACGGTAGCAGCCGACGTAGTGAGTCAGTATGTCTGGCGTGGCCAGGACTTGGGCAACGTATCGCTGCAGCCCACACTGGGCATCGGCTACAAGGGCCTGTCGCTCTCAGCCTGGGGCAGCGTCGGTCTGGCTGACGCTGACGACACGAAGGAGTTTGACCTGACACTGGCTTACACCATCGGCGGTCTGAACATCGGCATTACCGACTACTGGTTCAACGCCGGTCTCGACCCCGACAACCGCTACTTTATGTACAACGCCCACTCGACGAACCACGTCTTTGAAGCTAACATCGGCTACGACTTCGGCGTGGCCAGCGTACAGTGGTTCACCAACATCGCCGGCAACGACGGTGTCAACAAGGACGGCAAGCGCGCCTACAGCAGCTACCTGGAGTTAGCTGTCCCGTTCAAACTTGCCACAGTAGACTGGACGGCCTCGGTCGGCGCCATTCCCTGGGCCACGAGTTTCTATAACGGCTGGACGTCGGGCTTCGCTGTGACCAACGTGTCGCTCAAGGCCACCAAGGACATCAAGGTGACGGACTCGTTCTCGATTCCCATCTTCGGACAGGTCATGGCCAACCCGCGCACACAGAACGCCTACTTGGCTTTCGGCTTCACGCTGCAGCCATTCCAGTAATATAACGGGGACAGGTTTCAGAATTCATTAAATAGGTACAACCCCGCCTCCCTCTGTTGCGATGACAGAGGGAGTTTTTTGTCTTTGTGTCCGATAACAGATTGTAACGAAATGGCATACTTTACGTGCAAAGTGATAGCAAATGGTAAGCAAAGAATGTTCAATGCTTTACAAATTGTCAATTTGCTATGTTTTTAACAAACAAAAAGTAAGCAAAATAATGCCAATCCCGACAATTTGCCGTACCTTTGCATCGTGAAACAGAAAAGTAAACAGTAAATTGTCACATTATAATTAAAAAAGGATTATGGAAGCATTAAGATTTCAGGTTGTCGGCGAGGCCTTCAAGAAGAAGCCGCTCGACGTAAAAGCACCCAGTGAGAGACCTTACGAGTATTTTGGCAAGAAGGTCTTCAATCGCGAGAAGATGTACAAGTACCTGCCGAAACAGGTCTATGAGAAGCTGGTCGACGTGATGGACAACGGCGCTCGTCTGGATCGTAATATCGCCGACGCTGTGGCAGCAGGCATGAAGCAGTGGGCCGTTGAGAACGGCGTCACCCACTATACACACTGGTTCCAGCCGCTGACCGAGGGTACTGCCGAGAAGCACGACTCGTTCATCGAGCACGACGGCAAGGGCGGCATGGTCGAAGAGTTCACCGGCAAGCTGCTCGTCCAGCAGGAGCCTGACGCTTCGTCGTTCCCCTCTGGCGGCATCCGCTCCACCTTCGAGGCCCGCGGCTACTCGGCCTGGGACCCCACAAGCCCCGTCTTCATCATCGACGATACGCTGTGCATTCCCACCGTATTTATCTCCTATAGCGGCGAGGCACTTGACTATAAGGCACCGCTGCTGCGCGCCCTGCACGCCGTGAATGTGGCTGCCGTCGACGTCTGCCACTACTTCGACCCCACGGTCAAGAAGGTCACCTCCAACCTCGGCTGGGAGCAGGAGTACTTCCTCGTTGACGAGGGTCTCTATGCCGCCCGTCCCGACCTGCTGCTGACAGGCCGCACGCTGATGGGTCACGACTCTGCCAAGAACCAGCAGATGGACGACCACTACTTCGGCTCCATCCCCGAGCGCGTGGCTGCCTTCATGCGCGACCTGGAAATCCAGGCCCTGGAGTTAGGCGTTCCCTGCAAGACGCGCCACAACGAGGTAGCTCCCAACCAGTTCGAGCTGGCACCTATCTTCGAGGAGACCAACCTGGCCGTCGACCACAACATGATGCTGATGTCGCTCATGAAGCGCGTGGCCCGCAAGCACGGCTTCCGCGTACTGCTCCACGAAAAGCCCTTCGACGGCATCAACGGCTCCGGTAAGCACAACAACTGGTCGCTCTCTACCGACAACGGCATTCTGCTGCACGCCCCCGGCAAGACCGCTGAGCAGAACCTGCGCTTCGCCACGTTCATCGTGGAGACGCTGATGGGTGTCTACAAGCACAACGGACTGCTGAAGGCCTCCATCATGAGCGCCACCAACGCCCACCGTCTGGGTGCCAACGAGGCTCCTCCCGCCATCGTCAGCTCGTTCCTCGGCAAGCAGGTCAGCGAACTCCTCGACCATATAGAGAAGGCCGACAAGGACTTCCTCGCCATGACTGGCAAGCAGGGCCTGAAGATGGACATCCCCGAGATTCCCGAACTGCTCATCGACAATACCGACCGCAACCGCACCTCACCCTTCGCCTTCACCGGCAACCGCTTTGAGTTCCGTGCCGTAGGTTCCGAGGCCAACTGCGCCAGCGCCATGATAGCCCTGAACAGTGCCGTAGCCGAGGCGCTGGCAGACTTCAAGAAGCGTGTCGATGCCCGTATCCCCGAGTTCGAGAAGAAGCTCGCAGGCACAGAGCACAGCGCCAAGTTCCACGCCATCATCGACGTGCTGCGCGAAGACATCAAGACCTGCAAGCCCATCCGCTTCGACGGCAACGGCTACTCTGACGAGTGGGTCATCGAGGCAGAGAAGCGCGGCCTGGACGTTGAGAAGAGCTGCCCGAAGATCTTCGAGCGCTACCTTGACCCGGAGAGCATCTCTATGTTCGAGAGCCTCGGCGTCATGACCAAGAAGGAACTCGAGGCCCGCAACGAGGTGAAGTGGGAAACCTATACCAAGAAGATTCAGATTGAGGCCCGCGTACTGGGCGACCTCTCAATGAACCACATCATACCCGTGGCCACCAGCTACCAGAGCCAGCTGCTGAAGAACGTGGAGAACATGGCTGCCATCTTCCCCATCGACAAGGCCGAGAAGCTGAACGCACGCAACATCAAGATCATCGAGGAGATTGCCGAGCGCACATCTGCCATCGAGAAGGGCGTCGAGGAACTGGTGAATGCCCGCAAACTCGCCAACAAGATTGAAGACGAGCACGAGAAGGCCATCGCCTACCACGACAAGGTTGAGCCGAAGTTCGACACCATCCGCTACGAGATTGACAAGCTGGAGCTCATCGTCGACGACGCCCTGTGGCCACTACCGAAATATCGTGAGCTGCTATTCATAAGATAAGGCCATAAACTTTAGGCCACTTCAAATTTCGCCAGAGGCTCGGTACTGCGACAGCACCGAGCCTCCTATTCTTTGTTGCTTCTCTAATTTCCATGCATCGCAATCTCCTGCGTCGAAAGGCCAGTTAGGCGTACCGCATCTTTGGTACTGATATATTTATTTTCTGAATTTGCCATTTAATTAAACTATCTTTTCCAATATCAACCCCAGATGATATTCTACAATGCCCTCATTATAGGTAATGTCAGTTACCTGAACCAAAGCACTTTCTCTGTCTTTGTTATAGCCTACAAACAGGCGTAATGCATCATATCGGCGCAGATAGCGCTTACCATCAGTCTCATCGAGATAGGTGTATTTATTAAGTGTGGTCTGTTTCAGTTTTCTATACTCTATCTTTTTCGCCCCACTCATTATCTCGTCGAAATAGACCTTTTTAATGTTGAGTGTCAACACCTTCATGCCTGTGGTGTCGAAAGTCGATTTAGCTTTGACAATTCGTTTTTCCAGGCATTCCTGTAGTGGATTATAGGTATAGCCTACAATGGAGCCATCCATGATTTTCTTGATCATCACATCTACTACAGGCAGAGGCACAATAAACCATTCCTGGGGCTGGTGCGCTATCCCCTTTTCATCATATACCACAACTTGATATTGCACAGGCATCAACAGTTGATGAACCAAGTCTTCAAACATCTGTGAGTTCAGATTAACCACCTTATATGTGGCTACAATCTTAACAGGAGCCATCAAATAGGTAGGCTCATTATCTGCATTGGCAATTCGTTGCTCCACATCGTTAGTCGTAAACCCTATCTTATACAAATTCTTTTCTGCCTTTACAGCAGGATCATCAGATAATGATGACAGCACATAAATATAGCCTGTTACATGATCGTCAGTAGCGATGTCTGAGTTGCTGAAGAAATGGCTATCCGTTTCTTCCTGTAGTTCTGATATGGCATAGCCGTCACCCACCACACTCTTACGAAGAGTCTGTAGAAGGATGTCCGATTCTGTACCATTTTCATAAATACAGCGTGTTCTGGCATCAGGCAGGAAATTACTACTCTTCTTCAGTTCACCTATCTGCTCCAGCAACAGCATTTGTCCGCTCACAAAGTAGTATCTGCCAGCAGCGAGTGTTGCCGTCTTGTTAATCTTTACCAATGAGCGTTTGCCATCTTTCAACTCCTGATGCACTTTCTCGAACAATGGCTTATAGTCCTGAAAGTTCTCGCAAAGTTTATGCTGAGCCACGTAGTCAGGTTTCTTCTTGGCTATTACCCTCCGCATATCCTGAGGTATGTCGAAAAGGCTTTCTTCCTCTTCGCTCATCTTCAATAGTGGGTCGTCGAATATCGCTTCCAGTTCCTTATCTATGTCCATACTTCAAAGCCTTTTTCACGCAGTTTAGTCATCGCTGCATACATCATTTTCTCTTTCAGATTACCATTAGGACTTGGTTCTCGTCCGTTCTCGGCAATCCAGCCGTTCACCTCTGCCAACTTCTGTTGCATCCTGTCGTTAGCTGTTGGAGCAGCCACCTTGGGGCGTACACCATCCAATAATGGATCGTCGAAAATCTCTAATAACTCTTTTGGCCATTCCATACGCTACTCCTCATATTCAAGTCCACTTAATTTCCTCTGCTTCAAATTCTTGATTTTCTGTAAAGCAATAGCCAATTCCCTCACCTTGGGGTCAGGATCATCAACAGAAGGCACCTTCCCTTCATGGGCTGCGACATACTCTTTCAGAGGGCCTTTAAAGAGTGTGATAGCCTGTTCTAAGGTCATATCATACTTTTGCTCAGCAATGGTGTCCTGAATCACTTTCAGCGTCTTGGCATCAACAGATTTCGAGATGACTTCATAGGCACGCTGGAACGGATTGATAGTATCTATCAGGTTGATGCTCAACTTGTCGATATTGATAAACCTGTTGGCAATCATAATCAGTCTGTTACCCTCACTGGGTTTATCGTCATCATCAGTAATCATAGGGATGGGATTGCCCTTCTCATCTACGATGTCATTACCCTTAATAATCGTATCGAGCAGCACACGCTGGCGCACCTCCTCCACCTCGCCCTCGTTCAAGTCAGGATAGCGTTCTCTTATCACCTTAGGTATCAGGTGCTGTGTGATGGTCTCTGCTGTGGTTGAACCGCTGAGTGCCTTCACTACCATATCATCTTGCAGGATGGCAGCCTTCAAGTCGTCAAGCTGACTCTCTACGATGGTCTTAGTCTTAGCACTTGACAGCGGTTTCAGTCCTTCTACTACAATGGTATGGGCTAAATCCTCATGAGACTCATCGTCATCCTTAACTGTCTTGAACTTCCAGCTTGGAGCCATCACCTGCTCCATCAGCAACGAGGCGGTGATGGCCTTGAGAAAGTCGTTGACTGCCACTTTCACCTCCGCCTGTTCAGCTTCAGGCATGGCTATCATATTCACAAAGCGAGCCGTTTCCTTACCTTCACAATCACGCGTGCATCGGCCAATTATCTGGATAACCTCCGTTAGCGACCCACGAACGCCAACGGTCAGACACATCTCGCACCATTGCCAGTCAAAGCCTTCTTTGGCTGTACCAAGTGCAATGATGATATCCACATCGTCACGATGCTGAATGTTTTGCAGATAGGCTTGCACCATATTACGCTCTTTCTGCTCATCTTCCACAAGGTCTGCCACTTTTAGCATCCGTCCATCCTGAGTCCTAACATGATAGATACCTGTATTATAATCCTTATGATCAAGTGTGCCTATCACCTTCATAATATCAGCCGTTTCCTGATATTTCCCCAACCCTGTAGCAGCTCGTTGGTTCACGCTGGGTATGTGGATAATGGTTTTCTTATGCGTATCAAGCACCTCGCTGATATGATCCAGATACGAACCATGATAGAAGTGATAACCCAAAATAAGATTCTTCAGATACTTATAGCCATTCAACTGCTGATAATAATTATAGGTAACAGGGAAGAATTTATCTTCATCCTCTGGCCTCAAAACGGGTATGCCGTCGCCTCTGAAGTAGCTGCCCGTCATAGCCACGATATGACCTGTGGAGTTATTCATCACCCTGCGAACCACATCACCCAGATTTGAGTTGGCATCTGCGCTGGTATGATGAAACTCGTCAATCGCCAACAGCGTATCGTTAAAGGTGTCATCATTTAGCTCCTTGGTCGCGTTACGCAGCGTGGCATGAGCACAAACCAACACCTTGGCTTTGCTATTCAAGAAGAACTCCTTGAATCGTCCTTTCTTATCTTGCTCGTTCTTAACGTCCGTCAGGTTGAAATACTGCGGCACTTCCCAGTTGGCAAAGAAACCGCCATCCACAAGGTTGGTATTCTTAAACGAGCGGCCAATGCTTTTCTCTGGTACAGCCACCACCACCTTCTTGATGCCCTGATTCTCTAACTTATCAAGTGCAATAAACATCAGCGCACGACTCTTGCCTGAGGCTGGTGGCGCCTTAATCAGCAAAAAGCGTTTGTCGCGATGTTCGTAAGCTAATGCCTGCATCTCTCGCATTCCCAATGGGTTCACGGCTGTAGCCGCCCCACTCTGTTGATAATGAATATCAACAATCGTATTTTCAGTTTTTAGCATGTCAGAATATCTTTAGTTTAGCGCACTTTCTAAAAAGATATTCTATAACGTTTATCTGTCTGCGGCCAAGCTTAAGAGACGTTTCGAATTCTTAGTTATTGTTGCGCTATGGTTATTTATCTTCTGTCAGCATCTTTGCTGTCAGTTCAAAGTCATCAATAATTGCTTGGGTCATAGGGTTCCGGTTTTCAACAATGATAGCAGCATATATTCCCTGACCTTCTATCTCAGCACTTGCTGTCTTGATGGTAAAACGTTCTGGTTCTGCAGATTCCTCAAACCATCGCAAAAACAGTCGGTTGCGGGCAGCCTCACGGCTATCACTGGTATCACACATATAAAGCAAGCCGTCTAAGTTCTCGCGGAAGAACGCATCTACAATAATAAGTGTGGTGTTCTTTACATCTGGGTCGTACGAAGCATGGAGTTTATTCTGGTTACTGATAGACAACTGATAAGTTTCGCATCCACCAAGAGGGTCGTTCTCGATAAAACCAATGCCATAGATAACGCCCTTGGCTGTCTGAAACACATAATCGCCATCATCTGCTCGCTTGACCAGATATGGCGACTTCGTGTTAATATAGTCTAAGGAAAGAGCGTTCATCACCCCTATGCTGTTGTGTACAAGTTTGTTACATCAGCATACTTCGCTTCGAACTTTTCTTCCCAAGCCTTTTTGCGATTCAGTGCGTTCTTAAAACGCTTTAGTGCTTCTTCCTTTGTCAGTTTCATAACTCCCTTCTTTGCAATTACACTGCAAAGATATGGACTTTATCTGTAACTTCCAAATATTTCTGCCATTATTTCGCAGAGGTCATCTTTTCGTAGAGTTTAAACAGACATTCCAGACGGGCTTCGTCTGAGGCGAAGGGATAGCCGGGATAGCAGCTCTCCACAATGTCATCCAGTTTGGCATGAGCCTCGCGTAAGTCATCGGGCATCTTGTCTGGATCGTAGAGCTCCGCCAAAGTCTTCTCTGGGTAATACTCGCGGGTAATCAGTACTTCCTCTGCTGCCGCCTCTATCTCCAGCTTCTTCTCAGAAGAGATTTTTGGGAAGGGGAAGGTGTTGTAGCAGAGTTGGGCAGAATAACGATAACGAGTTTCTAATTTGCCACCTACGGTTTTAACCCAAACCATATGCATGGCACTTGTAAGCAAGCCAAATAGCCACAAGGGGGCATCATAAACCGCAAACGCAGAATTGGTAATAACCGTTCCCGCATCCAAATAACCTATTGGGATATATTTCCTCTGTTCAGAGGAAACGCCTGGTACAATAATGCAATTACTATCCTTATATCGTATTTCTCCAAATTGATGTGGTGTATCAGCAAGTGCATTTGTACTAACACGTTTACTGGATGCTCTTGATTCTCTACACTTCTCTATTCGTAATGCAACCGATTTTATAGATAGTGCTAATGGAAGTAAATCATCTGTTATCCATAAACAAAAACGTTTCTCACCTCTGATAAATTCTAATGCTCCTAATAACGGATGGATTAAAGACTCTGTTCTTGGGTCTTCAGAAAGTAAAGCATCTTTTTCGTATTCATCTAAAAGTAAAAAACCTCCATCATTTGGCATACTCCCAAATGACATATTGGCAAATCCAGATAAAGATGTATTCCTTTTGTCTATTATATTCGCATTTCCTTCTGCGAGGTATGGGTTAATATTAGCTACCGTTTTTTGTTTGGCCCCATCATAGATAATCTTCTTCAACTGTCTCTGTGCAGTTAATCCAATAATTGCACAAGTTACTCCTGCATTATATTTCGCATTGTTTGACCATTTAAACGAATGGTAGGCAAAAGCGATTTCTACTCCATCTTGTAATATAGACGGCCATAGCAGGGCTACTTGTTCACCTTGACAGATAGAATTTGTCGTAACAAAAGCAAGTTTTGCTGAGGAGTTTGCTATGTATTTTGTTCCACAATAGAACCAAGTAGATATATAATCAAGGTTATTAAAAGCAATACTATCACCCATTGCAACTTCCATATCAGCCTTTTGTTCTTCATCTTGCAATCTTGCACCTAAATACGGCGGATTGCCAAAGATAAACACTTCTTCCTCTGGGGTATGCGGGCATACTGTATTCCAGTCGATTCGACAGGCATTACCGCAAACAATCTGGGTGATGTTCTTCAAAGGCAAGGCTTTGGTATTGACACCGAAATTCTCATTCAGTTTGGTATTCATCTGATGCTCTGCCAACCACAGCGACAGCATAGCAACTTCATGGGGAAAGTCAAGCAACTCAATGCCATAGAACTGGCTCAGCGAGATAACGCTGTTATCAACAAACATCGACTGGGTATCTGCCAGACATTTCTGCTGCAAGGCAAGGATGTCCATTTCGAGGAATCGTAAGCACTTGTAGGTGATAATCAGGAAGTTGCCGCTACCGCAGGCAGGGTCGAAGAACTTCATCTTGCTCATACGTCGCAACAGGTCATCACACTTTCTGGAGATAGGACGGCACTCGGCATAAAAGTCCTTCTCTTTCTTCGCACCAATCTTCTTCAGCTGCAACAGTTGCTCGTACTGTTCATTCAGCTTGTTATACTCACCACGCAGCTCATCCAAGAACAGCGGATTGATGACCTTCATGATGTTGGGCACCGAAGTATAGTGCATACCCTGATTGGCTCGTTCCTCGGGATTAACTACAGCCTGAATCATGCTTCCGAAGATGTCCGGGTTGATGTCTTTCCAGTCCAGCTCGCCACACTCGATGATGATGCGACGGGCCTTTGCACCCATCCGTGGTATCTGTATGTGTTTGGAGAACAGGCCACCATTGACGTATGGAAACTGCTTGATGATGCTCAGCGTATCTTGGCTGCGTAGCGAAACATCCATAATGTTAAATGTGCGTGCAAGGTAGTCTGAGAGATCAGAGCCGTCTTCCTTGGTATATCGTTGGATACTGGAGGTAAAAAGGTTCTCTTCAAAGATGCCAGTGTCTTCGGCAAAGAAACAGAACAGCAGTCGCGAGATAAAGATGTTCAAGTCGTGCAAATCGTCATCACTACGAAACTCGTTGTAGGCTCGCAACTCGTCGTGCAACTTGGCCAATTTCTCAGCGGCCTTGATGTCTGCAGGACTTTCCTCCACATAGTGAACGCGCTCCACGTCCATCAGCGGATAGAAGAAAGCAAAGTCCGAGGGAAGTCGCTCCAACTGGTTCTCGTAAGTGTCCTTCTCGCGCAGGTCGTAGGCCAGTATTGACTTGCCATCACTAACGGCGATAATCTTCGGAGCAGCCTTTAAGACCTGCTGGTCTTGCTTCAGCCATTCCAATACGTTCGTCAGCTGCATCGTCGATGAAGCCCGATAACAGAACAGCCCTTTGATGAGTAGTCCGTCAAAGGTCTTGAGTACACCTTTACCCTCCTTGTAACGCTCGATGTCGCGTTCGCTTTTGCCAAAGGAGTGAAGAAGCCAATAAGCAATCTCCAAACTCCCCTCGCCCCTTGGAGAGGGGTTGGGGGTGAGGCTCAGTCTTGCTTCTATCTCCCTATAGCCAAGTTGAAGTTTCTTTGCCATAGTTTCATAGTTATTGAAGAAAGCGAACCCGATTCGTTCAGAAACGTGAGACACCAGCCAAGCGCATGAAAAAACGTGGACAGTTTATACTTATCCAACGTCTCAGGCGCTTGGCCGGTGCCCACTACAACAGATAAGATAAACGCCCACGCTTATTGCGTGAGCATCCACTTATTATTCTGTTATAGTCGTCTATTTCGCGGCCAAGCTTAAGAGACGTTTTGAATAAAAAGCGTACGCTTCAATATTTAACCCTCAAAAGATGATACCGGCACCTCCGCTGAGGACTATTGCCGATACTTGATTGCAAAAGTACGAAAAAATTTGGAATTACGCGCCGTTGCGGGCAAAAAAATAAAAATATAGCATGTTTTATTTGGAAGTTTGCCCGCTTATTCGTATCTTTGCAGCGTCAGAACAATAGTTTTGACTATCCGGTAAGTTTCCGCGTGGGAGCAAGACTTTATCGACACTACTCCATTCTTAAACAAAGAGTCACTTCGTGTGACTCTTTTGTTATTTAGCATAGCGGCGGATAAAGGTTCGGAAGAAATTGGTGTCCTCCAAGCTCTTTCTCGTAACAGAGATTTGTTTCTTACCTTTGTACACAAGTACTTCTCGTGCATAAGGATTCAACTCGAAATATCGCTTGATGCTACGCGCCAACGTCCCTGGATTGTAATCGGCAGTCATGTGTAGGAGAACACGGTTTGTCTGACCAACAGACTCTGACAAGCGATTTTCTACAGAATTCTTTCCTGTAATGGTTTTAAGGTCGAACATCTTATAAACGCCTTTGCGCTCGAAGATGAAATCAGCTGTTCTGATTCCCTTGGGGTTTGGCAGTATATAAACGCGATAGCCATGCTCTACCGCCTTGCGTGCTGCATTGATTAGATTGTCGAAGTCATCATCCTTTTCACTAATAGCGCTGAAAATGTTGGTCTCGCCTTCAACAGGATGAAACTCGCCATAATAAATGATTAGTTTAAGTTGGTTGATGAATTGGGCACCCTTCAGAAAGTGCAAATCTTCCAACTCGTCAGCCATACCCCTCCATGAGCTCTCTGCCGCCATCAGCACAGAGCTCTCTTCTTCAAGCGGGTCAATTTCAAATATTGTATCTTCAATGACGGTCGGCTCCATATTATGTGCAAAGGTACGAATTAGTTTGGAATTACGCGCCGTCGGTGGCAAAAATAATAAAAATATAATCATGTTTTTCGTATTTCTTTCTGAAATCACTTGTAGTACCCTAACCTGACATCATGTCTTGGGGCGGCGAAGGGGTTCCAGGAAATGTGGAGCCAGCCGCTGGCAGTCAGGAGTTGGTCGGTGTGCTCGCAGTTGCGGAGGAAGTCGACCAGCCGCTGGAACTGCTGAGAGTCCTTGGGGCGGATGTCGGCAGCCTGGCCCAGCAGGTGCTGCGAGTTGCGGACGCCACCGACGAGGGTGTTGACGCGAGGGTTGCGGTAGCCGGAGTTGATGATGATGGGACCGACCGCCTGTCGGGCGGGTTCCAGCAGCATCAGGCAGCCATAGGTCATATTCACCACGTGCTGCATGGAGGGGGTGTTGTCGGGGTACTTTTTCATGTTGACAAACTCTCCGAGTCTGAAGTGAGGCGAGAGTAGAACGTTACTGATTGTTGTGTTCATGGTAGTGCTTGTTAATGATTTTGATGTACTGGTCGAGACCGAAGATGGAGCCTGCCAGCAGGAACGACTGTGCCACGTAATAGAGTAGTCCGGCAGCCACGTCGTCAATCTCGATGACTTGATAAGTAACCAGCGCAATGCTGCTCACGATGAGCAGCACCGCACAGGCATACTGAGAGATCTTGAAACGCGTGTTTTCCATGGTGTTTGATAACTTCTTAACTACCCTACAAAGTTACAAAAAAATATCGAGAAAACCAAATGTTTTGTATAGTAATTTGGAGATGTGTAAGTGCATGTAAAATTATAAAATCTCTTAAAAGAAGCATAATAAATGATGATTTGTGAATCATGTATCAGACTTTTTTCTTATATTTGCTGCACCAAACCGAAAGGTGAGGGAAAGCCCTCCTGAAAAACGGAGGGGGGGGTAAAAGACCCCGATTATTGTAGTGACAATGATCAAAGAGGCAAAACACTATCCCGCGGCTACTGTGGATTTAGCAACCCATGTTAGCACAAAGACCTCTTTGGGCATTGTCTTATAAAGTCCTGACAACCGTCAGGCATAAAGTACGTCACGCGATGACGGAAGCTACATATTGGCCGCCCTGATACGAGCAATTTGGGGCATCAATAAGGCAGGCATGCTCAAAGATTTTTGATTCAATTTGTTGAAGAGAGATCTTTGAGCATGCCTTGTTTTGTTTTGTGTTAATCCACGGTGCCTTCTGGCACTAATGTCAAACTGAGTGGGATTGTTCGAAGAAATCTCATGAGTTAATGCGCCGGCGCGTTTCTCGACTTCTTCGCTCATAAACACCCAGCTATGACAAAAAATAAAAAGGCTACTCGTGAAGAGCAGCAACGGGTGCAGCGAGAAAAACGGCGCACACCTTTTAATAGTACTACTAAACTAATAGAGTTGGTAGATAAAAAACACTATGGCGACATAGTGCATTTGGTTAGGAGGCTGAAACCCTATCTGAGGGATGGGGAAAGGGGAGTTTTTGTGATGACGAAGCTGGACTTCGACATGGAACTCCTCTCTATGAAGCGGCAGTTCGTCATTGACGAGCTAGCTATTCTATTGGCAAAACTTCAGCGCGAAAAGGGGTTGATGTTCAAACAATCTGTGTTCATACGCTACTTCGCAAGCCCTGATCATTGCAATTTGGGAATTACTGAGAAATCGTTGAAAGTGCTGATTTTAGAGGCTATCCGACGAAATAATTAACGTTTATTGGGTAACCCGATAATGCAGATAATTTATCCTTGTTTTACCTAAGTGTCGTACCTTTGCATTGCAGTCCGGATAATACGGTTGTGGTGCTTTTTCTTGTTTGGTCGACCTGAAAATAATGAGTTGAGCATCGAGACGCGTCTCATCTTTTTATAAATTAAAAAAAACAAAGAAAAGATGAAGACTTCAATTATGAAGGTAGTGTCGCAGTCAGATGCGACCTACATCCCCTCCACGAAACAGGAGAAGAGTATTTTTATCAGCGGTTCTGTGGTTG
>JAEEGH010010633.1_pt1 | contig 21067 bp, 30 predicted proteins | sample 9134181 | NCBI WGS metagenome assembly JAEEGH01 (sample SAMN16246544, study PRJNA631951) | gut metagenome | biome: gut microbiome; feature: rumen; material: DP-attached | host: Bos | place: Iran: Karaj | collected 2018-10
TAGGCAAGTATCTGACTGGATTTGAAGTGTTAAATCCCGATTTGGTGATTTGTCATTTAGATTCCAAAGCTTCGATGCAGATTGACCTGACTATCAACAAGGGCCGCGGCTATGTTCCCGCTGATGAAAATCGCGAGTTCTGCACTGATGTCAATGTGATAGCCATCGATTCCATCTACACCCCAATCCGTAACGTGAAGTACAGTGTTGAGCCTTATCGTGTCGAGCAGAAGACCGACTACGACAAACTCGTGCTGGAGGTAACGACGGATGGTTCCATTCACCCGAAGGACGCCTTGAAGGAGGCTGCCAAGATTCTCATCTATCACTTCATGCTCTTCTCCGACGAGAAGATTACCCTTGAGACTTCTGACATCGAGGGCAACCAGGAGTTTGATGAGGAGATTCTGCACATGCGTCAGCTGCTGAAGACCAAGTTGGTTGACATGAACCTCTCGGTTCGTGCCCTCAACTGTCTGAAGGCTGCCGATGTGGAGACCCTTGGCGATCTTGTTCAGTACAACAAGACCGACCTCCTGAAGTTCCGCAACTTTGGTAAGAAATCGCTCACGGAGCTTGATGATTTGCTCGAGAGTCTGAATCTGTCGTTTGGAACCGACATAGCAAAGTATAAACTGGACAAGGAGTAATTGACAATTGATCATTGAAAATTGGTCATAAGAATTTGTCCGCTTAAAAAAAAAACAAACAATGAGACACGGAAAAAAATTCAATCATCTGGGCCGTACTGCTGATCACCGCCGTGCCATGCTTGCCAACATGGCCATCTCGCTGATTATGCACAAAAGAATCACTACGACCCTCGCCAAGGCAAAGGCACTTAAGAAATATGTAGAGCCCCTGATTACTCGCTCTAAGGACGACAGCACCAACAGCCGTCGTGTAGTATTCAGCTACTTGCAGAACAAAGAGGCTCTGAAGGAGCTCTTCGGAGTAGTTGCTCAGAAGGTCGGTGACCGCCCCGGTGGTTACACCCGCATCATCAAGCTTGGCTTCCGTCAGGGCGATGCTGCTGAGAAGGCTTTCATCGAGCTCGTTGACTTCGATGAGAACATGCTGAAGACTCCTAAGGCTGAGAAGAAGACTCGCCGTTCACGCAAGTCTGCTCCTAAGGCTGAGGCTCCTGCAGCAGAAGAGGCTCCTAAGGCTGAAGCTCCTGCAGCAGAGGAAGCTCCTAAGGCTGAAGCTCCTGCAGCAGAAGAGGCAAAGGCAGAGTAATAATCATTGCATATTTACGATAGGCATCCATCATACAGTCAAGTATGGTGGATGTTTTTTTTGAGTATTATGCATCCTTTTAGCAGAAGAGATAAGTGTTTTAGGAATTTTCCTATCATATTTTCGGGATTCTCCTCATGCTATTTTGCAGAAAAGATGTATCTTTGCAGAAACTTTTAGAGAACAATGCGTATGAAAAGAATACTGATAGTCATGATGAGTGTCGCTATGCTCAGTAGTTGTGCGACATATACAGGTCAAGGAGCCATTGTTGGAGCTCAGTTTGGTACGATTCTCGGTTCTGCTGTCGGCGGCATTGCCGGTGGTTGGCGAGGTAGCGACATCGGAGCCATCACCGGTATGGCTGGTGGTGCTGTGGTAGGTGCTGCTATCGGTCAGGCTGCCGACCGTAAGGCTGAGGCTCGTTACGAAGCCCGTCGTGCTGATTACGAAGCCCGTCGTGGGTCGTCAGATGTTCCTGCCGACGACAGGATAGACATCGGCATTGACGGTCCTCGTGGGGAGCGCGCAAGAGTACCCGAGAGTCCTCGTCGGGGTGGGGTGCAGGTGACTCCTGTTCAGCGGCCTTTGGTGGAGATGCGCAATGTCCGCATTATCGATGGTGCTCAGGATGGTGTTCTGCGTGCTGGTGAGCATTGTAAAGTCGTGTTCGAGGTGATGAACAACACGTCCTCCACGCTTTACAACGTCTGCCCCATGGTGGTCGATGTGCCTCACAACAAGCATCTGTTTATCTCGCCCAACCTTTGCATAGAGAGCATTGCCGCTGGCACAGGCATTCGCTACACAGCGACCATTCAGGCAGACAAGAGACTGAAGAACGGAGAGGTGAGCATCCATATCGGTATCTCTGTCAATAACCGAGATATCCCATCACAATCGTATGATTTCACGCTGCGTACCAGCAAGCATTGATACGCTATGAACAGAGTGCATAGTTGGTTGGTATGGCTGAGCCGCATTCATCGCGTCTGGGGCTTTGGTATCCAGTCTCCGGCAGACTATGCCTTTGTGCGGAATGTTATCAACGAGCACTGGCCCTATTACGCCTATGAAGAGCTGCGGGGCGACGACTGGTTGTCGCAGAAGCTGGGACTCCTCTATTTCCGACTGGCTAACTGGCGGCAGCCTTCCCAGATGCTTCGCGATGGCTATGAGCGCTACTGGCAGGCAGGTTGCAGGCGTCTGCAAATGGTTGATGCTCGTCCAGGACAGGCCGCAAGCCCTCAGCCCGTGGAACTGGCACGTCAGGACATAGAAGACGATACGGAAGAACTGCTCGCTGCCTGCAACGAACATTCCGTTGTTGTCGTCGAAGGCCTTTGGCGCAATCGTCAGCGCTGGCACGAGATACAGCAGGACCGTCGCGTGGGCACTACCTTCGACCTCTATTATTGTGGCATCCTCTTTTTTGACAAACAACGATACAAACATCAATACATCATTAACTTCTAAACATGAAAATAACAAAAGTATATACCAAAGGCGGCGACAAGGGACAGACCAGCCTTGTCGGAGGCCAGCGTGTCTCCAAGGCCAGCGTACGCCTGGAGGCTTATGGCACCATCGACGAACTGAGCTCTCATCTGGGGCTGCTGGCTTCCTGGCTTCCTGAAGGTCACGAGAAGCAGATGGTGGAGCGCATCCAGAACAATCTGTTCAATGTCTGCACCAATCTTGCCACCGACCAGTCGCAGACCCCTCTCTATCCTTCTGCCCATCTGGCTGTCGGCGAGATAGAACTGCTGGAGCAGGAGGTTGATGCCATCATGAACGAACTTCCCGAGCGGCAAGGTTTTATTCTTCCTGGTGGTGTTCAGGAGGCTGCCCAGGCACATGTCTGCCGCACCGTCTGCCGTCGTGCTGAACGGCGCATTGTTGCCCTCTCCGAAGAGGCCATTGTCAGTTCCGAAGTGCAACAATATGTCAACCGATTGAGCGATTATTTGTTCGTTTTAGCCAAAAAGTTGAATTTTATGGCAAAGAAGCAAGAAAAAATATGGAATAATGCTTGCAAATAAGAAAAAAAATATTACTTTTGCGGGCAAAAACAAACACCTAACATTTAAAGACTATGTATTGGACACTGGAATTAGCTTCTAAATTGGAAGATGCACCTTGGCCTGCGACCAAGGACGAGTTGATAGATTATGCCATCCGTTCGGGTTCTCCCCTTGAGGTTTTAGAGAACCTTCAGGAGATAGAAGACGAGGGCGATGTTTACGAGAGCATCGAGGAAATATGGCCTGACTACCCGACGAAAGAGGACTTTTTATTCAACGAGGATGAGTATTGATTATTTAATTACGCGCTGATTTAGCGTAACTAATTGAAAATAAGCAGCATGGATGAATCGTTAAGATTTTCCATGTTGCTTTTTTCGGCCTTTTAAGTCCAAATAAACCGATCAAAAAAGGCATTTTTAGCCTTAAAATGAAAATAAAATGATCAATAATTTGTATCTTTGCAACAACTTTCCCTATGTGATCATTTAATTTTCAAAACAAGTATGGGCAGAACAGCAAGGAACTATCCAAAAGGCAGACTGAAACTGCGCACTCCTAAAGAGGTGCAGCCAGGCAAGAGATACCCCATTTACATCGAGTACAACTGGCAAGCAGGCTCTTTGCGAAAGACAACGGAAGTCTCCGTTTTCCCTAAAGACTGGAATGAAAATGGGTATGGCCGTATTGGAGAGATACGTGCCACTACAGACTTGGACTACAAGTATTATAATGCTGTACTGCATAAGCGTTTGGCCGATACAGATGCCAAGATAGTACAATATTATGAGAAAAACGGTCATGTTACTGGTGATGTGATTCGTGCTTTTTTGGATGAAAACTTCGAGCTGTTGCGACCTGATAGTGGTAAGGACTTTGTTGAATTTGCCAAGGAACTTATCAAAAGCAAGTATGACAAAGGAAAGATTGGTGTAAGCTCTTATAAAAACCATATTTCTTACTTGAATAAGTTTTCAGAATTCCTTCTAATGACAAACAAGGGCACACATGGGACAGACAATGAATTAATCTATGTGGGTGAGATTACTGAGGGTCTTGTGTGTGAATTCCGCTTATGGCGATTAAAGAACAGAAAGAAGACTACAACGGTAAACAAATGTCTTACTCCTATCCTAAGTGCATGTGAACAGGCTGCAAGATTGGGGTATCTTTCCAAGGATGTCAATGCAAGTATTCAGGACTTATATCTGAAAGAGGAAGACAATTTGGAGGCAGACGATCGGACTATCCGCTACCTGAAGCGTGAAGAACTGAAACTGTTAGTAGAGAAGTACGATACAATCACACAACCACGCCGTAAAGAGTTCCTTGAAATGTTTCTCTTCTCCTTCCATGCATGTGGTTTGCGTCTTGTTGATGTTATGACTCTTAGGTGGAAAGATATAGACTTCAAGAAGAATGAAATTAAGAAGGTTCAGGTAAAGACTCGAAACAGAAATACCATACCTTTAAGTGAACCAGTTATCCGTATCCTTGATAAATGGAAGGGAAGAAACAAAGTCTATGTGTTCGACCTGTTGAGTGAAGATTTTGATTTGACAGACAGTGAAGCACTTTATATGAGACGAAACTCATGGAACAACACTATAAACACTGCGCTGAAAGCCATTTCAAAGGACTTAGGATGGAAGATGGAACTTACTTTTCATGTAGCTAGACATACCTGGGCCGTTTTGGCTTTGGCCAATGGTGCAGACATCAGTGAGATTAGTCGATTATTAGGTCATACGACAACTGGCGTTACAGAAAAGGTTTATGCAGAGTTCCTGCCAGAGACTTTGTCGTCGGTTGTAGAAAAATTAGGCTTTGACTTCTTGCCGGATATAGATAAACGCTAATTATTGCTGAAATATCACTCCTTATATTTTGATGCGCCTCATTGTATCAATATAATCTGCTATCTTTGCTTGTGGAAGTCAAACATATAAAAGCAAAGATTATGGACGTGGTAATATTTGGTCGTGTATCAACATTGATACAGGACTATGATAGACAAGTAAACGAACTGACTGATACTTGCAAACAGCGAGGTTGGGCGGTTCGTTCTGTTTTTACAGAGAAGGTAAGTGGTGCCAAGAAGAATGCTGAGCGAAAAGAGCTTAGCAGAATGATAGAATATATCAAAGCGCAGCATATTGATAAGGTGTTGGTAACAGAGCTGAGTAGGTTAGGACGAGATACCCTGCAAGTCTTACAAGTTATCGAGACTTTGAACGACATGAAAGTGTCTTTGTTCATCCAGAACTATAATATTGAGACTTTGAATGAAGATGGCAAAGTCAACGCCATGTCTCAATTTCTTATTACTATTCTGGCAGAGATAGCCAGAATGGAAAGAAAGACTATCCGTGAGCGGATGAATAGCGGATATAAGAACTATAGGGAGAATGGCGGAGTGGTTGGTCGCAAGCAGGGATACACAAAGAGCGACGACAAGATGAAGCAGCAATATAGCCAGGAAATCAAGCTTCTCAGAAAGGGACTAAGTCTGAGGGAAGTCAGCAAATTGACGGGACATTCAGTGAATACGATTAGAAAAGTCTCCCACTTCGTTTAAACTTTCTTAAATAAATCCACAAAATGCGAATAATGACAGACAAAATAACTATATTTGTAGTGCATTTTCGTATGCCTTCGGGTGTATGGGCTTGCAAGCTCCGCGCCGAAGCCACTTAAAAGTGGCGGTTGGTAGAGGGCAAACATAGTGGTAAAAGCGTTTATTGGCGCTTGGTTTTTGACTCATTGAAACTTCGAACACTTCAGTTACGTCAAGAGACCATGCAACGGTAGATGCTCATGGGTATGTAATATCGAGTCCATATTATATCTTTATGGTATGTGTGGCGCAGTATATACATACGGCGTGGGGTCTTCGTTGCTCGTTTCGACGTAACGGGTAAGTTCGAAGACCTCAATGAGTGGAACGGGCAACAGTGAGGGTTCCACGCTTTTGGTGTATGAGACTTCCGTTTCTGCATGTTTTCCAATAATAACGTCTGGGAAGGGACCGAAGGACAGCCTAAAATTAAAAGAATTATGGCAAATTACAGACTTCGTGGAAGAGCGTTAATTAATGGAGTTGTTGGTAAAGACTTCGAGGTAATTGTTCCGTTGTCAACCGACACTGGTTCTCAAATCAAAATAGATGCAATTAAAAGAATTCATCCTGATTGGAAAGAGATTGTTGTTAGTTCCTGGGAACGAGTCTAAATGGGTAGTTTATGCTAGATTGGTGAATACAATTTGGCATAAACTATTTGAAAATAGTTATCACTCTACAATTTAAGTATTATGTCAACTTTAAAAGTTTGTTTTTCCGCTCATGGGAGGAAAAATGGTTGTACATGTTCAATTCATGAATTGAATCATGGTGTCCCTGGAGAATTGACAATTGATTCAAGTCGTTGGTACAGTGCAGGCAACTCTGGTCGTGAAGCAATTATGCTTAACGCAGCAAGAAATCAGTATCCCGAAGTTGATTGGCAAGATGTGCATGAAATTGACATTCGTTGAATTTAAAACAAAGTGTTATGGCAAGAAATTTAAGTGTTTGATATAAGTACAATGGTGGTACATACTCTGTAGTTATAAATTAGACGTTATATTTTAGAACAAAGGATTATGGAAATTGAAGAAGGTTATGTAAATACCGTAAGAGAAGCTGAAAAAGCTGGATATAGGGTATTTGGGAGAGTACAAGTGTATAGAAAACCTGACGTGGGAAATGGACGAATTCACATTGTGAGATATGACTTTAAAGAGTTTGCTTTTGAAAAGGGTTCTACTCCTTATCTAATGGGAGGAAATGTGTCCTACGATTTAGTAGTAGCAAGACAATCAGGAATCGCAAATGTCACTCCTGTACAAGAGCAGAAAATTCCTGTTGGTCAATATGATCGAATTGATGAATATGTAGTTGTTGATGCCATGTATAAAAATGAAGATGGCGACTATTTCTATTTTAAAAGAATCGAAGATCCTAATCCCCCACGTCTTTGGTAATTATTTATAGAGACTTTTCATTAGAAGTATCAAAAGCAAGAAGGTGACAGATTTGAATCACCTTCTTGCTATTAGAGCTGCTCAGAAATATTATTTTATGCTCTTAATATTTTATTGTTTTTTTCTTTATTTATGACGATAAATTTTGGCGATGAAGGTTCTAATAAATGCTCTCGTTATGCTACTCACAATAGCATTGGTGTGTAGCCCACTCTACTTGGTATATGCGGGTATTGTATTCTACAATGACCATTTCTGGGTAAAGGTGCTATTGGTGCTCGTGGGTCTTGTTTTATGCCGAATGGTGAAACCCATTTCGATTATTACGGGTAAGGACTTAAAGATATTCTGAATATGATAACTACTGTACTATGGCTACTGGGCTTTGGTGGGCTGATACTTCTTGTTTTTGCTATCACCGAGGGCATAGGTGAGATATTTGGCTTTATTCAGGAAGTCGTGGGTGGTCTCGTTGCTGGCATTATGGGCCTTATATTGAAACCTTTTCCATTCTTATTGAAAGTCCTGATAGGCGGTGCCATTGTTGTAGGTAGTTTCTATTTAGTATACATATATTTTGAATGGTATTGGCTATTATTGGTAGGTTATATATGGTTTGCGGCATTTATAGAAAAGGATGATATGTAAATATATAAAAAGCCTATGGAACTAAGACCGCTAAAACCAAAGAAGTCTCCTAAAGTCAAGAAGATAGTATATATAGACGAGACTTCTTTATACGATAAGTCAGACTTACAAGAGCAAGAAACTATAGAGTGGCTGACAGAATACTTTGATGTTTATATCGTCCAGGCAGATAGCTTTATACATTTGCTACGTGGTGACTATCTGATAAGTCCCATTCAATACACCCCACCGTTTCATGGTGAATGGCTGAGTTTTCTGCGAAAGGACGTAAAAGACCAGAAAAGGCCACAAATAGATTGGCAACGTATCAAGGAATTTTTTATGGATGTGGTAAAGCGAGGCGAAAACATGGATGATGCAGACAACGATTTGACGGTATTGTGTATGTTGAGAAGCAAACTTCGCTACGAGGACGAAAATACTTGAATAAAGACGGTGTTTTTTCGTTTATTTCTGCTAACTTCGCAGGGTATGTGAAACTTTTAAAGAATAACGATTATGGCAAAACTATTAGTAGGTATCGACATCAATAATAAAGAAAGTAATCCAGACTTCACTATTGACTTGCCCGATGATGTGATAGAGCAGGTAGAATACATGTATAAGAGAGCTCTTAGGAAATCTGGTATGGATGAAGAAGATTTCGGGCCAACTTATTATGAGCAACTGAAAAAAGAAGATAAGGAATTGGCAGATATGCTTGAAACAGCCGTATATGTGGCTTTGGAATCTATTATGTATAGAGATAGCTTTAATGCCTGCGTACTTGCTATGGACACATTTCAAAAGCAAGACAGGGATGGTGACTGGTATCAAGTATTCTCTATCAGCAATACAATTGATATAGATATGACTGGGTTTCCAAGATTATTATAGGGATTGTTCTACTTTTACAATTTGGTCATTTACAATTATATTGTAGAGGGGGTATAGTATAATAATTCTAAATGACCAAAATATAAATGTGGTTCATCAGACAAGTTTGTGACATGGATAAATACGAAAATACAAAAAGTAACATGATAGAAGAACAGGCAGATAGTTTCGACGACGAGATGTATGACTTTGTGTTTCACTTCATGCCTTGGTTCGTCTATAATCTGAAACCGGAACGTAAGTTCCTGTTGGATGATGAAAACTACATAGGCTTGAATTGTCCGTGTGACATTGAACTGCATAAAATGGAGATAGGAGATAAGACATGCCGTATTGTTTCCTTTGATGAAACTTCTTTCGCAGACATAGATGTACCCATGTGCATGATAGTGACTGGCAATAATGGTGATGAACTGCTGGGCTACTTCACTGTTGAGAAAGATGATTTTATGGGCTTTGTGCTTTGTAAGGCAGATACAGAGGAGCATTCCTTGTTGGGAAGTATAAGTTGGCAGGAAATGCCTTCAAAAGAGCAGTTTGCCACAGATGTAATCAGTAAATACGTTGAAAAAAGACAATCTAATGAAGGAGTTTGACAGGGTAAAGGACGGAGATGAATACCAGTACATAGTAGATGGTGAGTTGGCTATGTGCGGGGATGATATGCTTATGGGTGTCATTAAAGACTGGGATAATCGTTATAATGAGGGCGAGCAAATTACAAATATGTTGGTCTTTGATGATGACGACAGAGTTATCGATAACCATAATGTCGTATACACAAAGGATGGGAAGCATTTGCTGAATTGCCTCAATACATTTAATGAAGCAGAATACACGGTTAAAGATGGCGTAACCACTATCTGTGATGATGCATTCTCATGGAGAGCTAATCAAGAACAGCGAATGACATTATATATACCACGCTCAGTTAAGGTTGTTGGGGAAAATATCTTTGGTGATGGTGGTGGGCGTATCATAGTTAAACAGTAAGTCATTATGAATTTAGGAGAGTTAAAAAAGATCTTGGAAGGCGTAAAGGCTACGAATGTCCGATTTGGTGGATTTTGTGACGAATACAGTTTGTTGCCTACCCAATATCAGTTAGGTATTAGTGAGAATGGTAAAACTATCTGCATTTTGAATAGTCCAGATGTAAACGGGATAGAGGGTGAAGTCTATGACCAAACAACTATGCTAAACCAACTTATGTCATTGCCAGAGGCATACAATGATTATGAGTTGTTCCTTTCAGGCGTAGAAGACACAAGTGAAAGTAGCACTTCAATAGTAGTAAAGACTATCAAGGATGTACGTGTTCTGAATACTCCAGGTGATGAAAGCCAAATAGGTATATGTCTTTTAGGCCCTGTCCGGAATCCTGATACTACTCCTGTTTACTATACAGAAATAGTCATAGAGGACGAAAAGGCTCTAAAAGATTCTTTGACGAGTGATGAGTTTATTTCATTATTGGATGCCTATTTCCCTCCTCTTAATGGATACGACCATCTCTTTGATGTGGATGATGATCACGGGAAAGTGACAATTACTACGTATTCAGACCAAGCCCATTCAGATATGCTTTTGGCTATGCTTGATGGTCAATTCTCTGGCGTTTATTTCCGACGTGTCTGTTTAGATGGCACTGAATCTATCGGTCCCTGCCTTACAAATGACTGGAAAGATAAGTATTGGAAGCCATATTTCCTGAAAGTAACCTTTGCAGATACGAGAGACTGCCAAACAAAATGCGGTACCCATGTCTGTTGTTCTGACAACAGCGAGTATTATATATCATTGATGTTTGAGACAGAATCTGAGCGTGAAGAGTTTATCAAGACTCATAGGGGCGAAATTAATGAAGACTTAGGAGATAAAATCTACAAGTGGAACAAAGACGCAATCCCCCATATTATGAAACTAATAATTGGGCACACATGGATATTTCCTTTTCGAGATAATTCCTCTTCGTTTAAATAAGCGCAGATAATTGGTACAAAGTCAGTAGATATATAATTAAGGGCTTTATGGTCTCAAAATAAACCACAAAGCCCTTATTATGAATAAGTCTCATAGACTTTTTAGAAAAGCTCTTGACTCTTCTGGAGATTTATTACATTAATCACCAAAAGAATCAGGATATTGCTCGATTAATGAAGTAAAAAGAGCTGTTAAGACATTGACAACTATAGAGTTTCCTGCTCTCCCATATAATGCATAGTCAGAAACCTTGCGAGATTTCCCTTTGTGCATATAGGGCTGTAGCATTCGGTCTATATACATATCTTCGACACCCATAAACCTAAGACATTCTTTCGGGGTAAGTCTTCTGACTCTTAGATACTGGCATTCTTTGAGATTATCGATAATAGACAAGATTCTCTCTGCGCCGTTAGGAGTCTTTTTGACTGCTGGCTTCTGTCTGCTAGGCTTTTCGCTTTTTATCACTACTGGTTGGATACCTTTCTTTCCTTCCCATACTTCAACCACACATGGCTTTCCCTCTTGTCCGCAATTGGCAAAAGTAGCTAAGGAAGTGTCACCGCACATTGTTTGTAAAGTGGGAATAGCTCCATTTTTTGTAAGTGGAGTGACCGTAGATGAAACTTTTCTGATGAACTGTGAGGAAAGATACTTTGTAGGGTATTTTTTTGAATAGTTTACTTTGGTTTTGTAGCCTTCGCGGCCATTACGAAGCAAGTCAATGTAAGTAGCTACCATTTCAGTAGAAAGGTAATACTTATCGTCAACATTGTCTTCCAAAAGATTCTCTGGCTTTACAGTTAACTTCTTAGTCATAGGCCATTGGAAAGCAAAATCCTTTTCATCATCTATGCGCATAGAGATCATGAAGATTCGGCTTCGATTCTGGGGAATCCCGAAGTCTGCAGAATTCAATACCTTGAAACAACTGGCATAACCATAACTGGCAATTGTTCTTGCCCACTTAATTAATGTCGTTTCGTTTTTAGGGTCCAAATAGCCCTCGACATTTTCCAGAATGAGCCATTTTGGGCGTTTACACGCTATAGCATTTTCCACAGCCCAAACTAAAGAAGACTTTGTTCCGGAGTCTTGTTCAAAACCTTCACGTCGTCCTGATCTGCTGGCACTTTGACAAGGACTTGAATAGAATAGAATATCAAAGTCTGGTATTCCCGGCCAGTGAATTTTCGTCACGTCAGGATAACATCTGTCCGCATATTCTGGGAAAGTAAGGTTGTGAATACGCTGAACATTTTGGTCATTATCACTCCAACCAACAAGTATGGCTTTGAAAAGTTTCTTGATCTTCTTAACAGCTTTAATAAGTCCCATTAACTGTGAATCGTACCCACTAAATAGGGTGAAAATTTTAATCTTTTTCATATGATTTCTTTTAAATGTTTATAATTAGCCTGAAAGCTTTTGGGGCTTTCAGGCGTTTGGTTAATAATTAGGCGGCCAAGTTTGGCAAAGAGTTCACGTAGTTCTCAATAGTATCGAGACTTACAGCATTTGCGATAGATTCTCGTGTCTTATTTGAGAGAGCCGCACATATCAAAAGTTGCTTTGTAATTGAGCATACACTGTTTCTTAGAGCTATGTTGTCGGCATAGTCGCTAATTTTCAGTTCTTTTGAGATGCCAGATGGTAAGTAAAATGTTATCTTGTTGTCGCTCAAAGTCGTTGTAACAACATCGTTTGTCAGAGACTTAATTTCGGATTCTAATGAGCAGCACTTCATTTTCAGGTAGAAGCGGATGTCTTCTGATGTTGTCGTATATGTCATAATTGTTGAAGTCATGGCCTGTACCACCTCTGTAAATGTACGATGTCCATTTGTTAATGTTGGAGCCTCTTCAATGACAGGAGTGTCATTATGTACTTGGCTTTTGGCAATACTCACTTTGGGCTGATCTGTATTCGATGCGGAAAGAATCATTTCCTGACCTCTATTATACATGTCCATGATAGCATTTTCCAATTTGTAGTAATTAAGCTTCCCTGGTGTCTTTCTCCACTTGTTCGATCCGTTAAACAGGTAGTCAGAGGACTTGCAATGGGATGCACAGTAAAGCAAATCATCATGCATACTGCAATGTTTGTCGTCTGTTGGATTACCGGAAGCCAGTTTCTTGGTGATGGTAATCATGTTCAGAGACACATCCTGTATGGCTTTCGTGAATGTATCGTTGTCAGTATCCTTATTAATAATGGCCGTCTTTTGTACTACTTTAGCCATTTGGCGTGCAGAAGTATTGGAGAGGCATAGGAAGTTGACGTTCTCCTGTGTGAGAATGTTGTTGTCAATGAAAGTGCTTGCGTTAGACTTAATGTTGCCTGCCAGGGCACCTTCTTCATAATTGCGGAATTTTTCTTTTTTCTGTTTCATGTCTGTATTATTAGTTGTAAATGAATATGTGTTTTTGAAATCTGTTATAGAGATAGTTTTCGAGACATCTTTCCCCTCGTAAATGGAAAAGCGTATCTTTCCGTTCATTTTTGGCACACCCTCATAGACTATACTGCCGTTCATGTCAGAAATGGAAAGAGATGTTCTACTGCCTGAGACACCTTGCGATAAAAGAGAATCGTACTCGTTAAGTGTGGCTGTATAAGCTGTTTGAGCATCCGGGTAGAATCTTATTGGACTACCCGTCTTGCCAATTCTGAGATATGCAAAGTATCCGTTCGGATAGTTCATATACTTTGAGATATTTTCTTGTTCGTTGGCATGAGACTTTGAAGAAAGTTTCAGGGTGCCACCCTCTTTGTTGCTCGTTGTAGGTTCACCATATGTCGGAACCTTTGTTGTGTTCTTGTTTGTCATTTTTTTATTTTTTTTGGACTCTTTCAAAGCAATCAAGGAGAGTGTGCACCCTGCTCCTCAACAGCATTTACTTAAGCCGGTTAATTACTCGCCGTTTTGACTTGAAGTCCTTTAACGGCATTTTTATTGTAGTCATATATGATTTTGACTAAAGTGTAACATGTTACCATTCTCATTATGAAGCCTGAGACTTCGTTTTATGATGAATGTTCCTAAGGTGATTTGTTGTTTCTCATACGCATATATATTAATAAGGTGTATAACGAGGGGAACACCTTACACCCCTGCCAAAATATGGGCAAGCATTATCCTGTCCCCCATGTTGTTGGGGGAAGGGAATTACCTTTTGTTGTCATTAAAACTTATGCAGCTAGTAGTAGGTCCAAGTCCATATAGTACTTGTTATATGTACGACGTACGCTTTCAATAGTCCTTTCGGCCATAAGTGACCAAACACCATTACAGCCTGCCTCATAGAGTTTCATGCCTCTTTTGAAGTCAGGGTACTTCAAAAGAAGTGCTTCTATGGCGCTGTCATCTCTGCGAGACTTCATATAGATGTCGATGCCACCAGCCTTTATGATAGCCGTTCTGAACTTCCTCCAACCAATTTTACGATTGGACTCCTCGTCAATAGCCACCACCTTATTATTAATAGTGGACTTTGAAGCTGTAGTGTTTGGCGCCTTGTCTGCTGGAGTCTCAGATTTAATTTGAGACTTCTCGACAGAACGTACCTTCTTCAGCTCTTTAAGGGTGCCATCATCCATTTTGCGGAATACGCGCACCTCTTGCTTGCCTCTTACGGTCTTCACCACCAGAGCGCTGATCATAAAATCATCACTCTTAACTATAACACTCACCTTCTTTTTTTTAGAGTACATAAATCTCATAATTTATTTTTTTTAATTTATTAATAATTTAATTTTTTATTTACTGTCCTGTTATATGTCACTTTGAAAAAAAAGTTTGGATTTAGCGATGAAAAAATAGATATTTTGTAAGCGGTTTTAATTTGCGTCAAAGCTAAATAACTAATAATCAGTATTTTGCAAATATTTTTATTTTTGAAAAATATTTTATTTTTTTTCTGAGAGAGTCTATATTCTTAGGTTCGAGACTTAACTCTTCAAGTCTCAGTTTAATCTTTTAGGTTAATTCGATACAGAAAAAGCGTATCACTAAATCCTGTAACAAGATTAAAGTGATACGCTTTATATTGTGATACGATAATAAAGAATAAAACTGGGGCTCGCGCACGCATACATTATATATAAAATAAATATGTCTGAATAAGATGGAACGTTGTTCAGGCAAAAGAATGGAACTACGCTATAATATTTGTTATTAGTAATAATAGCAATAAAAATAATTAAAGAAAAAATGAATATTAAAAGTAATTTTAAATTTGAGATTAGTATCTCAGAGAGGGCGTATAGCGCCAAGCCGAAAAGTGAGGACTATAAAAGTATGAAGTTCCACAAAGTTATCGTTAACCCAAGTCTGTTTCTGGAGTATATCAGGTTGGGGTATTCCTATTGTCATGTGTATATGAATGATCATCGTTCTAATGCTGATTTCTTGTATACCTATTTCGTCAGCATTGATGTTGATGACAGTAAGATGTCATTGGCTAACTACCTTGAAAAACCATACATGAAGCCAACTCTTGCTTATACGACATTCTCTAACAAGAAGAATGGATCATACTCGTATAGACTTATTTATTGCTTCTTGGAGCAGATTGATGCTCAAATGTACGAGCCATTGTATAAGAGCATATGTTCATATGTAGGCTTGGCAAACACAAAAGATAACTGTGGTCGTGTATTGTCTCAGTTAATGAATGGTAATTCCCAGCCAGATATGGAGTATTTCTTGTCTAATAGAATCTATGATGTTTCAGACTTTGTACAAATTAGTCATTTACGATTATATTGTAGAAGGGGTATTGAGTATAATCCTAAAAGACTAAATTGTAAAAAAGATAGTAATAATAGTATTAATAACAAGATTATTAATGATCTTAATAGACTGGAATTACCTGTATTCTTGGCAGAGTATGCTTGTTTGGGTATTGTTGAACAAACGAAGTTAGACTATAATGAAGATGGCTATTGCTTGATTCCAGATACTTTCATGAAAGTCTTTAATAGAATTATTTGGTCTAATAAGCATGCACGTATCAGCAAGTTTAAAGATGGAGAAGGTAGGCGTAAAAGATTGTTTGCTGATGCCTGTATTATCCGGAAGATTGAGCCAGACATAACATTTGAAAAGCTACTCTATAATCTTGTCTATCGTAGAATGAGATACTACGATAATAGAGATAATGTACTTACAAATAAGGTTCTGGTAGAGAAAGCTATGTATGTTTTAGATTTACCTTTAAGCGACTTGGATGTTTTAGAGCCAACTAAACATGGAAAGTTTACGACCAGCAAAGAGTATTGTAATGCACACAATTTGAACAGAGTAAGCTATGCGCGTAAAGTTCAGAAAGACTTGAATTACTAGAGTATTGGCGAATGGTATGACTTAAATAAGAGTACATCTGAGAACTATGAGTATGCCAAATAGAATGGTATCAAAGTCGGATTGACAACGCTAAAGATGTTCTGTAAAGAATATGGCATAGATACTAATCCTCATTATAGGCCCGTTGAGACTTGGTATAACCCTGCAATATCGGTAAAAACCAACCTACAAAATGCGATATAGCAAGGAATAAAAGTCTCTGCATCATGCTTATATCAGTATTGTAAAGCCAATGATATTGATCCAAAAGGAACTCATTAATATATATCCCCGGTTCTGGCACTAGTTCGGAATCGGGGATAAATACTGAAAATCAAAGAAGTGATATGGACGAACTAAAGAAGTCGATAATGTATTTAGAGCATGGAAATGAGCTCGTTGTTTCAAAATTAAGAGTGTTGATAGACTCGCTAATCAAATATCAGGAAGGGACTTTGCCTACTGATGATATGCTGTTTGATTCATTCTATACGCGCCTGATAAAATACAATGGCTAGTTGAACTTCGATAACTATATAATTGTTTTTGAGCGCATCCATTATTCCAAGTGTATGACACTCAGATGGCACTCTATTGGTATACCGGTTGAATTTGCTTACCGCTCTATAGCCAAAGAGACCATTGATAGCAGAGAAGTCTTGATACAATTCTTATCAATCTTTATGGATACTACTGGCATTATAGCCACCCCAGCATGGAAGATACTAGAGATATTTAATGACTCAGAAAACCCAAACAAGTCGCAAATAGAAAGAAACTTGTGGCGTGCATATAGACGTTCAGTAAGTCCCATCTGTTATATATAGTCCCATAGCCGGCTATTACCAATCTATTGTAAAGAACATGCTGATAGAATAGCGGACTTATATAAGCAACAAGAAGAGACTGGTTGCCAGAATAAAATAGACTTATTATTGGTTCCTTCTACAGACAAAAATGAAAAACTCGCATATAATCTGGGATAAAAAAATGATTATATGATGAAAAAGTATTTTAAAAAGGTGGAAAGTGTTGAAATAGATGCGCTTTTGGGTGAATTGGATACTATTGAGACTTGTCTTGATAAAGTCTCTGCTCCTGGTGAAATAAAAGTGTATAATAAGACAGAGATTAATTCTGTGCTTGGAGTAAATGAAAAACTATTGAGGCGGTACCGCTATGATGGAAAACTGTCATATACAAAAGTAGGAGACCACTATTGGTATACACAAAATGATATAGATGAGTTCATGGCTAAGTATCATCGCAAACCATTTGCATGATTTTTTAAGCAAAAGATAGACAAAAACAGAATTCTCTCATATAATAGCAAACAATTTTAAAAATATGAGAGATAATAAAGAATATTTAATGATTGAGAAAGATGTGTGGGAGAGTGTTTGTAGTAGAGTTGCTGCACTCTCTCAGAAAATTCGTGTGTATGAGCAGAGTCATCAACCTGCTCCAGATTATTATAATAATAAAGAGGTTCGAGAGTTGTTAGGCGTGGATGACAAAATCATTCGCAAGTATCGTGATCGGGGACTTCTTGGCTATATAGTAGTCGGTGATAAGTTTTGGTATAGTCAAGGAGATATTAAGGACTTCTTAAACAGAAACAGACATGAAGCCTTTGCTAAATAAACTGCAAAGGCTTTTTATATTGGGGAAATGGCATTATCTAAAAGAGTGGTTGCTACGTTTTAGCATCTCACAACCATAGACAAAAGCCTGTTTTTTATAGTATAAAAAGAAAAAAATATTGGAAATATGAAAGTAAAAATTGATATAAGTCCAGCGTATAATAATCGTTTTATTATCATGAATGCTGATATGAATTTCATTTTGGACGATGCGCAAGGATATGGTTTCTCAACTTATGTGAAAGCATTGGAGTATGCAAAAGTCAAATACAGAAACAATAAAAACATAGAGATAATAGACGAGTCTCCAGTTTCTGAGAGTCTTTTCTAAAGTCTCGGAAACATACTCAATTAAGGAAGATGTATATCGCGGCCAGATTATGTTACAACATACATGTCTGGCCGCTTTCCCTTTTTTATCCTCCAAGGATTGTAAAGAAGATGAGTATCATCTTTTATGATGAGGAAGTATAATGCTATAAAAATAATTCTCGTGTGCTCCCACACAATATAAAAAAATGTCAAGAAAGAAAAGAAAAGTGGCAAATAATTCCCGAATTTGGGAATTATTTTATACCTTTGCACCCAAATTATGAAAGATTATGATGACAATAGTCTTCGATGATAAGGATTTAGAAGAATTGATAACTACGGGTCGCAATAGCAAATACAAGAAGTATACTCGAAACGCAAAGTTTATGAAAGCCCTCGCCACTGCTTATACTTACTTACGAACAGTAGATTGTGCCTGCGACCTTCGTTCTATCTCTTTCCTCCACTATGAGCAACTATCTGGAACAAATGGCCTTAGTTCCATCAGAGTTATAAATGGAATGGTGGAGCGGATACTTTTCCGCGAGTTTGATGGCGGAATCAGAATTACAGTTTTATGTTTAGATGATACTCACTATGGCAACAAGAAATGAGAATCCCGTACCGTTCATGGCTGTACATCCAGGAATGATGATTAAGCCAGAACTTGAAGAACGCGGAATTAGTCAGAAGGAATTCGCTAAGATGCTTGGCGTTCAGGCATCTCACTTGAGCGAAGTGCTTGGTGGAAAGCGTGCATTGACGGCAGAACTTGCCGTTAAGATTGAGAGTGCCATTAGTTTGCCTGCAAAGGTATTGATGGCAGCTCAGTCACAATATGAATGTGATTTGGAGTCTATCCGCCAGCGTGGAATTGAGGAACAGAAGGCTGCAAATGAACTTGAAGAATATAATAAGGTTGTTGATTTGCATTTACTTTTAAAGGCATTTGGACTTATAACTCTTACATTTACAAGACAACTAGAAGGAATAAAGTCTCATTGCAAGTCAAATTCTGCAGCAGAGATGCAAGTTGCTTTCGCTAACGGCAATTTCCGTAGATCCGACAAAAGTGATGTTGATGAAAGAATGGTTAATACATGGGTGCTATTAGCGAGAGATATAGCGCGAAACACTAAAGTCTCTGGAACATATAATCCGACTTTAAATAATGAGTTAGCTCAAAAGTTGAATTCTGTTTTTACGGAGAATATAAACACAATTGAAAGAGTGACAAGACTCTGTAGTGAATATGGAATCAAGTTTGTAGAATGCAAAACAAAGGTTGAGCATACAAAAATTGATGGATATTCATATATAGAAGATGGTATTCCTTGTATCATTGTAACAAATCGTTATAACAGAATTGACAGTTTTGCATTTAATGTTCTACACGAACTTGGACATCTTGAAACAAGCCCAGAAGAGCCACACTTAAATGTTGAGAACTATAGTAAAGAGAGTCCAGAAGAGCGTATGGCAGATACTTTTGCAAATAATATCTTGATACCAATTGCAGTATGGAGACGTTCACCAGAAGCACGCATGAGTGCAAGAGACATACAGCGTAAATTTACTGCTTGGTCCGAAGTGGAAGGTATTAATAAATGGATTGCATTAGGCAGGGTCGGATATGAGACGGGGATATATGCATTCTCAGATCCTCAAAAGACTCGAAGAATTATGTAACGATGATGCTGTATGACTATTTACGGACTTTTACGTCCAAATACAACGATCAATAAATGAAGTGGGTAGTACAACTGCTTGGTTTTCAACAACGTCGCTACATTTCAACGAGGACGAGTATTAAAAGATAGGGAGGACACTATTATGGCATGTTCACACGATGCAACAATATTTTTTTCTGCTAAACCTCAAGATGTCTATAATGCCTTTCTAAAGGCTTTACCGTTGTTAGATACCCGATTGGTTATTGAGTCCCAGAATCCCACAGCCCTGCAGATACATGCAAAGATTCCACTGAGTATGACTTATAATCCCACGGCCATCCACGTCATGCTGGGCAATACTCAGGATGGTGGGACGTCTGCATTTGTATCCTCCAACTATACCATCCCTGCGATGGTTGACTGGGGACGTAACAAGAAAATCGTCAATAAGCTTGTCGCTACCGTCAATGCGATATTATCATAATACAACTCGCAATTATTATCAATACGGGAAACAGGCTGTGCCGATGGTGATATAGTACACAACTATAATGTCGTCGGTATTTTACATAGACTTCAGATTTTGTCGCTCTCAGGCTTGGGAGCGGCAGTTCTTTTTTACATGCTACCCAAGTAATGATGGTAGCGGATGAGATTTATTTCGTAGATTCTGAAAAGAGAACGGCGAAACTATTCGTAGGCATATACCAGGCCGTACTTCTCATACGGTTTTCAATGATGAATCGTGTCATGGCTCCCCGGCATGTCTTAGCCCAAACAGCCTGAATCTTCAAATCGCCACCTTTTCTAACGTAGAACAAAGGCTGAACGATTCGGACTTCTTTACGGACACGCTGCCAGTCAAACAGGTGCTGGTATTCCTCTGTAGCAAGATGTACTAGAGTTCCACCATCTGCTTTCACAGCCTCAATCAATATGTCTGTCAGTCGGTTCTTCCAAAACCCAAAAAGATTCTGCCCCTCTCCGCTGGGTAACTTTACATTTCCTTCCATCCGATAAGGCAGAATACCATCAAGCGGACGAAGCAAGCCGTAGAGAAATGAGGTTATCCAGAGCTTCCCTTGTGAGTAAGTGAGGCCATCTACATTCAGCGTCTCAGCCTTCAGATGTTTGTATGCCTGACCGTGATAAGCGAGGATAGCTGGAAGTTTGGTCGAATCTTCAAAGAATCGCAAATACCGCATCCTGTTCTGAACGGCAATCTGTTGACTACAGCCCAGCATTTCGGCAATCGTCTCTGTAGAATACTGAGCCATATCCTTTGCAAAAGCCTGA